>JGI11705J14877_10000284_pt1 | contig 32252 bp, 25 predicted proteins | sample Etolaghawater15m_FD_14877 | JGI IMG/M metagenome (IMG submission 14877)
AACCGTTGTGCGCGCAAGTGCACCGAGGGTTCGAATCCCTCCCTCTCCGCACATATAAAAAAGCTTCCAGCATATCGGAGGCTTTTTTGATTTAGTGAACTTCCCAGTATAAAGGGGGAGGGATTTGAACCCGAAAAGAGGGTTCGAAAACGGCCAAAGGCCGTTTAGACAGAGCGCGAAGCGTCTCTGCCCCAAAGGGGTGAAGGCCAAAGGCCGGAATCAATCCCTCCCTCTCCGCACATATAAAAAAGCTTCCAGCATATCGGAGGCTTTTTTGATTTAGTGAACTTCCCGGTCGTCCGCCTTGCACTCAGATCGTTCAACACAATTTGATCTGTGCATCAAGGGTATCCGGGAGAGAATTGTGTATTATCCCCCTACGCCACTCAATAAACAAGTATATGACTATATGACGAAGGTTAAAAATATCGACCCAACTGCTGCTTTTGCGATGACTAAAAAAGGTGCGCTGCTCATTGATGTGCGCGAAGCCCGTGAAGTGAAGAGAACGGCTTTTGATGTTGATGAAGTGATGCTGATGCCCATGAGCCGGTTTTCGGGCATGATGAAGGAAATACCCGCCAACCGCAAAGTGATTCTTGCCTGCCATACAGGAAGCCGCAGCATTATGGCCGCCCGCATGCTGGAGAAGCATGGGCACAAAAGAGTACTCAACATGCAGTATGGCATTGCAAAATGGGAACGCACAGGTCTGCCTGTCAAAAAAGCACCGAAACAGCCTCCGTTCGCCTGGCTGAAAAAGCTGTTCGGTAAACAGTCCTAAGCATCCTGTTCCAATGCCAAATAAACTGCTTATTGTCCAAAACATCCGGCATGAAGGCCCCGGGCTTCTTGAAGAACTCGTGCTTCGCCGCAACATTGCCACCCGACGGGTTGATCTCTCCCTGGGCGACAGCGTTCCTGATCCCCTGCATTTCAGCGGCATGGTGGTGCTCGGCGGGCCCCAGAGCGTCAATGACGACACGCCGGCCATGCGCCAGCAGCTGAGGCAGATTGAGCAGGCTCTCTCTCACGGAATCCCTTATCTGGGCATCTGCCTCGGTATGCAGGCTCTGGTGAAAGCGGCAGGCGGCAGGGTTGTTCAGTGCCCTGTGCCTGAAACCGGCTTTCTTTCCCCATCGGGTGAACCCTACCGGATGGTGGTGACAGAAACGGGGGCCGGGGATGCGCTTTTTGATGGCCTTGGCCAGAGGTTCAGGGTGTTTCAGCTGCATGGTGAAACTGTTGAACTGGCGGCAGGAACCGAGCTGATCGGACGGGGAACAGAGTGCCCGAATCAGGCGGTAAAAGTGGGTTCAAAGGCGTATGGTCTCCAATGCCATTTTGAGATGACTCCCGCCTCGTTCAGCCAATGGATGGAGATTGACCCTTCGCTGAAGGCGATGGAGAGGGCGCTGCTTTTCAAACAGTTCAATGAAGTGGCCGATGAGTACCGGGCAACAGGGCTTCGGCTTCTTGCCAACTTTCTTGATAGTGCTGGATTCGGGGAGAACAGGAAACAATGATCGATCCACGATGCATTTCAAGACTGAACGAAGCAGAAGAGAAGCGGGGCCCGGTCATCTACTGGATGTCGCGCGACCAGCGGGTGCAGCATAACCGCGCGCTGCTCTTTGCGCAAATGAAGGCGAAGGCTCTCGGCCAGCCTTTGAGGGTCGTCTTTACTCTTGCGTCCTCTTTTATCGGGGCAACCTATCGTCAGTACCATTTCATGCTTGAGGGGCTCCGCGAGATTGAGCTCCTCCTGGGTGAGATGAACATCGGGTTCGTCCTGCTGCAGTGCAGCCCGCAAAGCGGTGGTCCGGGAAAGGAACTTGAAGGGTACGCCGGCAGTTCCGGGGCAGGATGCGTTGTGACCGATTACTCCCCTCTCAGAATCAGCCGGCAGTGGAAGGAGCAGGCAGCTGCCTCACTCAAGGTTCCGCTCTACGAAGTTGACGCTCACAACATTGTCCCCTGCCGTGCCGCATCAGGAAAACAGGAGTATGCCGCACGCACCTTCCGCCCGAAAATCAACCGGCTGCTCGGGGAGTTCCTGCAGCCGCTGCAGGCAGTTGAAGCAATGCCGCATAGGGCCGAGCTGCAGGAGGTGAACTGGAGGGAGGTTTTTACCAACCTTTCAGTCGACAGAACGGTTGAGCCGATCGACTGGCTGAAACCCGGAGAGAGAGCCGCCAGTGAACATCTCAGGCGCTTCATCAGCGAGAAGCTTCCCCGATACTCCGAGCTTCGCAACGACCCCACGGCCGAAGGTACATCACTTCTCTCCGCCTACCTGCATTTTGGTCAGCTCAGCGCAGCGCAGGTTGCCCTTGAAGTTCAGAGCAGCGGTGCCCCGGAAGAGTCGAAAGCTGCCTTTCTTGAGGAGCTGATTGTCCGGAGGGAACTGTCGGACAATTACTGCGCACATCAGGAGCAGTACGATGCCTACGAGGGGCTTCCAGGATGGGCCCGTCAGAGTCTGGAACAGCATTCCCTTGACCCGAGGGAGGCTCTCTACTCCCCACAGGAATTTGAAACGGCAGCAACGCACGACCGTCTCTGGAATGCCGCCCAGAAGGAACTGCTGCACACGGGGAGAATCCACGGTTACATGCGGATGTACTGGGCAAAAAAAATTCTTGAGTGGAGCCCGTCTCCACGGGAGGCATTTGAGACGGCACTATGGCTGAACGACCGGTACGCACTTGATGGAAGGGACCCGAACGGGTACAGTGGAGTGGCGTGGTCAATCGGCGGCCTGCATGACCGGCCGTGGTTTGAGCGGCCGGTTTACGGGAAAATCAGGTACATGAACGCTTCAGGGTGCAGAAGGAAGTTCAATGTGGAGGGCTACATTGCGAAACAGGAGACTGGTTAGCCAAGTGTAAGGTCTATGGTGCGGCGCTGCATGTCTACTTCATGCACCTTCACTTTTACTTTCTGGCCAATCTGCAGGCGCTTTTTGCGGCGTTTGCCGACAAGTGAGTAGGATTTCTCATCAAATTCGTAGTAGTCGTCTGTGAGGTTGCGCATATGCACCAGCCCTTCAATGGCAAAGTCGACCATACGGACATAGATGCCATATTCGGTTGCTCCTGAGATGACACCGGGATAAACCTTGCCGGTATGGCTCTGCATATACTCCACCTGCTTCAGCTTGATNGATTCCCGCTCGGCTTCAACGGCAATCTTTTCCCGTTCATTGGAAATGCGGCAGACCGTCTCGATTTTCCGGGTCAGTTCAGCAATCCTTGCAGGGGTAATCTTGCGGCGCTTTTTACGGAATGCTTCGTACTCAAAGAGCATACGATGGACGATGAGATCGGGGTAGCGTCTGATCGGGGAGGTGAAGTGGGTGTAGTGATCAAACCCGAGGCCGTAATGGCCGTCGTTTTCACCGGTGTAGACAGCTTTCGACATGCATCGGAGCACGAGCTCGTTGACGAGAAATTCAACATTGCTGCCGCGGACCTTCTGAAGGAGCTCCCGGAGCGCTTTGGCCGATACAATCGGGCCATCCTTGGCTTTATTGAGTTTGAGTTCGTAGCCTATCTTCTTGACAAAGTTGGCCAGAATGGTCACCCGTTCCTGCTGGGGAGAACCGTGAACACGGTAAATCACCGGCTGAGGCTCCTTCTTTCCATCCTTGAAGGTTTTGGTGAGATGCTCAGCCACCTTGCGGTTGGCCAGCAGCATAAACTCTTCAATGAGCCGGTGGCTGCCGAGTCGTTCCTTTTTCATCACCTCAAGCGGCTCTCCCTTGCTGCCGAGCCTGAAGCGGACCTCCTCGGTTTCAAAGTCGAGGCCTCCGTGACGGAAACGCTCTTCACGAAGAAGCACGCTGATCTTCTCGAGCAGCTGCAGCTCCATCAGGTAATCGCCTTTCCCGTTATTGAGTATGTCCTGTACATCTTCGTAGGTGAACCGGCGCTTGCTGTGAATTACTGTCTTGTGGAACTCCTGTTTGCTCACCTTGCCTTTTTCGTTCATGGTGAAAAACACCGAAAAGGCCATCCGGTCAACACCGGGGTTAAGGCTGCAGATATCCTCTGAAAGCCGTGAGGGAAGCATCGGAATGACGCGGTCAACAAGGTAGACGGAGGTTGCTCGTTTAAGGGCCTCTTTGTCGAGAGCCGAGTCTTCGGGCACATAGTGCGACACATCGGCAATATGGACACCGATACGCCAGTTGCCGTCGCCCAGGGATTCGACGGAGAGCGCGTCGTCAAAATCTTTGGCGTCAACAGGGTCAATGGTAAAGAGCACTTTGTCGCGAATGTCAAGCCGCTCCTTGAGATCTTTATCGGTCACACCCATTTTTATGGTTTCGGCCGCTTTGATAATCTCCTTTTCAAATGTTTCGTCAATACCCTTGCTGCGGGCAATGGCGCTTACTTCAACGGCAGAGTCGCCTGCAGTGCCGAGAATCTCAAGCACCTTTGCCTGAATGGTTCCCTCTTTGCTGAAGTCAAGTTCACCGACAAGCACTTTCTGGCCATCCTTGGCCTTGGCAGCATTCTTGATGGAGATGATGATTTCAGGCAGAATCTTCCGCTCGTCGGCTTTGAGGTTGAAGCGGCGATTGGCGCGGACAAGCGTTCCCACAATGGTGGTTATCCGGCGGTTGATGATATTGGTGATCAGGCCCTCACAGCGCTGGTGCGGCGTGGAGCGTGATGAGTAGGAGGAAGGGACCTTGGCAACAAGAACCTCGACCTCATCGCCGTGAATTGCGGAGTTCATGTCGTTGGCCTTGATGAACACATCATCATCGAAGCCATCAACCTTCACGAAACCGTAACCGTTGGGATGGGTGGTGATGAAGCCGGTATAGGTTTTATCAACCTTGTACTGTTCCTTGTCTGGAACAGGGAAAGTCTTCTGATGCTGGATATGTTCTTCATAGGAGGCATCGGGGCTCGCCATGCCGTAGCAGCGGTCGGAATCCTTGTCGACAGCACCCTCTTCCTGCAGCTTATGGAGAACATACCAGAATCCGGGGAGCTGGCGGGATTCGCCGTAACCCATCACCTTGGCAAGTTCTACCGAGCGGTACCGCTCTTTTTCATGGTCGGAAAGAAAGTTGACAATTTCAGCGGCCATGGAACTTTCACCGCGTTTGAAAAGGAACTCGTTGATGAGGATATGATCATTGGGCTTTACCCTCTCGCCGCTTGACCGGGAGTTCGTCCGTGAATCCGGACGACGGCGGGTTCCTTCCTGGGGCTTTGTTTTTTTGCTGTATCGCTGTCTTGCCACTGCTTCTCTTCTTTTTTTATTATTTCAATGTTATATAAGGTAATAACATTGATGGACAGTTCAGCAAAAAATCAGCAAATGAATGGGTCAGCGGAATGCGGGATTCCGGAGAAAATCTTCTGGAGGAACAAACCCCACCACCCTGCTGCCGGGAATTTCCGTTCCGGCTTGATCAAAAAAAACAATGGCGGGAGGGCCGAAAACACTGAACCGTTTCATCAAAAGGCGGTCATCCTCACTGTTGGCGGTTACATCAGCCTGCAGCAGCGCCATTGAACCAAGCTGCTTCATGACTGCCGGGTCACCAAAGGTGACATGCTCAAGCTCCTTGCAGGAGACGCACCAATCCGCATAAAAATCAAGCATCACCGGGCCGGTGGTGGAGTTGAGCAGGCTGTCAAGCTCGGCCGACGAACGAACCGGAGTAAACTGCAGTGTTGCAATCTCTTTCCTTTCGCTGGATGAAACGGGGCGGATTTCCGAGAGTGGCTGCAGCGGGTTCCGGGCTCCCGATAGAGACCCGGCAATTTCCAGAATGCCAATTGCAAGCATGACAATGCCAAGGGCATGACGAAACCTGCTGCCGGTGGAGGGCTTTTCTGGCAGCCGGCTCATCACTCCCAGAAACACCGCAGAGAGAATGGCGAGAGCTCCCCATAGAAACAGAAGTACCTGTGCCGGCAGCACCGGAGTCACCATCCAGATGGCAACGGCAATGAGAAGGATGCCGAACACATATTTCACCCCCTGCATCCACGCCCCTGCCCTCGGCAGGAGCCACCCGGCGGAAAGACCGATAAGCAGAAGCGGCACACTGATGCCAGCCGCCATTGAAAACAGTGCAAGGCCGCCAATCACCACATTTTTCGTCTGGCTGATATAGACCAGCGTGCCAGCCAGCGGTGCCGCTACACAGGGGCCGATAACCAGGGCGGAGATTGCTCCCATGAGAAACACCCCGAGAATACGACCGCCCTTCAGTTTGCCTGAGGCTGCGCTCAGCCTGTTCTGCATGGGACGAGGGAACCTGCAGCTGGTATACATCGAACATTGAGAGGGAGAGCACAACGAGAAGAGCGGCAAAACCTGCAAGAACGGCAGGCTGCTGAAGGAAACCGGCAAGTCCCTCGCCGGCAAGTCCCGCCGCAATGCCCAGAAGGGTGTAGACCAGAGCCATGCCGCCGCTGTAGACAAGAGAGAGCAGAAAACTTCGCATCCTCGTACTCTCCCCTTCTCCGGCAATGATGGAGGAAAGGATGGGGAGCATCGGAAGAACGCAGGGGGTAAAGGCAATCAGCAAACCGAACACAAAAAATGCCAGAGCTATTTTCCAGAGACTCCCCTCCATAAGGGTAGCCGTTGCCAGAGAGCCTTCTTCACCCTGAAAGGAAGCCACGGCCGGTTCAGCCGGGAGTGTGGGCTCAGGGTTTATGCCAAAGAAGCCCGTTTGATGAACCGCAGCAAGAGACCCCGGCTTTGCGGGATCCACAGTGAATTTCGTTGTTGAGGGGGGATAACAGAGCCCCTCTTCGGAACACCCTTGATGGGTAACACTGAGCCTGAAGGGTCCCGGTGCGGCACTGAAGGGAACAGAAACATCAAGCCGGTCATGATAGATGACAGAGGGCCCGCCCGTTTCGGAATCGACTGTTGCTATCCCTTCGGGCAGTTCGGGAACGCCGATCTCCGCGGAGCCGCCCTCGACCACAATCCTGATCTGGTCACGATAGAGCTTGTATCCTTCGGCTATCTCCCAATGGAGGGACACCGAACCGTCAGTTTCAAGAGATGCGCGGAGCCTGAAAGCTGAATCGGGATCCAGAAAATCGGCTGCCCGTAGAGAAACGGTACCAACGAGAACGCCAAGAAGCGCCAGAAGCGGCAAGAGGATACGCCGAAAGCCGGCACCGGTGGAAGTAAAGGTTTTCATGCAGGTAAAGTACGCTTTTCCCAACTTTTCCATAACCCATAGAGACGAGCCGAAAGTGAAGATTTCTTCTCACCAGAAAAATAAACACATTATTCGTCATAGAACACGAGATCAACACTCAAGAACACAGCCCTTATGCAGAATATTTTTTCCGGGTTTCAGGCAACGCCGACTCATGAAGCGGTTGAAGAGCTGCTTCGCTCGCCTCATGTGCGTATTGAACGCATTGTTTCAAACGGCCAGGCCTCTCCTGAGGGTTTCTGGTACAATCAGGATGAGTCGGAATGGGTGGCCGTTCTGGAAGGCAGAGCTGCAATAGGATTCGAAAACGGAGAAGCCGTCGAGCTTTCAGCCGGAGACGCCATCACCATTCCGGCTCACACAAGGCACAGAGTGCTGTGGACCCACAGCGAACAACGAACCGTGTGGCTGGCGGTGTTTTACCATAGCTAAAAAAAAGTAGGGGACGTTGTTGAATAACGCAAATAAAAAATAAAGAGGCACAGGGCCTCCACTCAATGCATCAAATTGATAGTTATTCACGATATTCAACAACGTCCCCTAGTTTTTTACAGGGCTTTATGTGGGGTGTGGGCGATAGAAGATTCGAACTTCTGACCTCTACAGTGTCAGTGTAGCGCTCTAACCAACTGAGCTAATCGCCCTTCCTTGGTGAAGGGCTGTTAATATATGACACACTGCCTACATTTGCAACGCCAAACGGGTTCGCGCTGCTCTTTTATGCAGTTTTTTTCTTCTTCCCGTCCTCTGTGAGGTAGGTTGGGGAACCGGTGCCGTCAATGGTATCGGCAGTAATGATGCATTTGCCGATCCCTTTCATTGAGGGAAGTTCAAACATGATGTCAATCATCACATTTTCAAGGACGGAGCGCAGGGCACGGGCTCCGGTACCCCGCTCCAGAGCTATGGCAACAACCCTGTCAAGGGATTCGGGAGCAAATTCGAGCTCAACGCCATCCATTTCAAACAGCTTGGCATACTGCTTGATGAGAGCGTTCTTCGGCTCAACGAGAATGCTGCGCAGAGCGTGTTCATCAAGTGGCTCCAGGGAAGAGAGAACAGGAAGACGGCCTATGAATTCGGGAATGAGGCCATATTCGTGCAGATCGTCCTGCATCACGAATTTGAGGATTCCGGGGTCGTATCCAGCCTTTTTGTCTGCAACGCCGGCACCAAATCCCATTGATGATTTCGACATCCGACGGGCTATGAGACGGTCAAGCCCTTCAAATGCCCCTCCGCAGATGAAGAGGATGTTTTTTGTGTTGATGTTGATGAGCTGCTGCTCGGGATGTTTCCTTCCCCCTTTGGGAGGAACACCGACAACGGCACCTTCAAGAATTTTCAGTAGAGCCTGCTGGACACCTTCTCCCGATACATCGCGGGTAATGGAGACATTGGCGGATTTGCGGGCAATCTTGTCAATTTCATCGACATAGATAATGCCTCGTTCAGCCCGCTCAAGATTGAAGTCGGAGGCGTGAAGCAGTCGGGCGAGAATGGTTTCAACATCGTCTCCCACATACCCTGCCTCGGTAAGGGATGTGGCGTCAACAATGGAGAAAGGAACTTCAAGCAGATTGGCAAGCGTCTGGGCAAGCAGGGTTTTTCCTGTACCGGTGGGACCGATAAGCATGATGTTGCTCTTTTCAATGACAACCTCGTCATCGTCATGCTGCCATTCCTGGGAATCAATCCGCTTATAATGGTTATAGACGGCTACTGAGAGGGCTTTTTTAGCCCGCTCCTGTCCGACCACATACTGGTCTAGCGACTCCATGAGTGCTTTCGGGCTGACCAGCTTGACAGGAAACGGCCGATCTGCTACCGGTTCGGAGTGCTGTATGGCGCTGAGTTCTTTGCGAAGAATATCATGGGATGTTCTAATGCAGCGGTCACAGATAAAGGCATTCGGGCCGGCAACCATACTCTCTACCTCCTGCGAACTTCTTCCGCAGAATGAGCAGTACACAGGTTCGCCAGGACCGCCGGATGTTCTTGCTTTTCCTTTCGCCGGAACTTTTTCTCTTGTCATCTAATTCTTGTGCGTCAACGGTTTTTTGAAATCTGACAGGGCTCACAGTCCCATATTGGCCAGGCTGTCGAGCAGATGTTTGATGGTCATGCTGAGCTTGGGATGGTCCGCCTCGAAGTGCCCGACGGCGTCACTCATGCGTTCCATCAGCGGCTCGTCTTCAGCTGAGGGACATTTGGTCTGTTTTTCGCTTATGTTACGAATGTCATCGCGAAGGGTGGAAAGAACCCTGGCGGTAGTGTCGTCAACACATTCAACCTTTTCCAGCTCGCGATGAAGCGCCTGAAGCTGTTCCCTCAATTTTTCCTGTTCCATATCCTGTTTCTGAGTTCTGAGTGCCTGGTTCTTAACGGCTCTGGTTTGGTGGAGAGATACCTTGTATAACTGCTGGAATGTGCAGATAGTTTAGGGTAGAGAGGTTTCGCCCATGAGAAAACGATCGCACTCGCGTGCAGCTCCCCGACCCTCCTGAATTGCCCATACCACAAGACTCTGACCGCGCCGGGCGTCGCCGGCCGCAAATACTTTTTTGCGGCTGGTCAGGTACTGTTTTTCTGATGCTTTGATGTTTGAACGCTCGTCGCATGCTACCCCGAGCTGTTCGGCAAGAGCTGCTTCAGGACCTGCAAAGCCCATGGCAAGAAGCACCAGTTCGGCAGGAATGCTCTCTTCGGAACCTGCTACAGGCTGAGGAATGAACCGGCCATCCTTCTTGACCCATTCAACCTGTGAAACCTGAAGCGCTTTAAGATTGCCGCCTTCGTCAGCAATGAACTTTCTCGTCATCATGGAGTACCGTCTGGGATCTTCACCCTGCAGAACAGCGGCCTCTTCCTGACCGTAATCAACCTTGAAGGTTTTCGGCCACTGGGGCCAGGGGTTGTCCCCGGTTCTCTCAAGTGCAGGTTTCGGCATGATTTCAAGCTGTACAACGCTCTTGCATCCCTGTCGCAGGGAGGTAGCCACACAATCGGTACCTGTATCACCACCGCCGATGACCACCACATTTTTTCCTTCGGCCGAAAGCACCGGCTGTGAATCACCAAGGAGAGCCTTGGTTGAGGAACGGAGAAAATCCATGGCAAAATGAATCCCGCCGCTCTCCCTGCGCCCTTCGGCATCAAGATCACGGGGCACGGTTGAGCCTGTACAGAGTACCGCGGCGTCAAAATCCTCAAGCAGTTTTTCAGCAGGGCAGCTGCTGCTGCCGACTTCTGTATTCGGCATGAACACGACCCCTTCCTCTTCCATAATGTCTATCCGGCGCTGCACAACGGCCTGCTTGTCGAGCTTCATGTTGGGAATACCATACATCAGCAATCCCCCGCAGCGGTCATCGCGTTCAAAAACCGTCACGCTGTGGCCAGCTTTGTTGAGCTGGTCGGCGCAGGCCAGACCTGCCGGACCTGACCCGACAACAGCAACCCGTTTTCCTGTCCGGTGCTCGATTTTTTTAGGAACAACAAACCCCTCTGCAAAGGCGTGCTCAATAATGTCGCACTCAATATTTTTGATTGTGACCGGTGGTTCAATAATGCCGAGCACGCACGACCCTTCACAGGGAGCCGGACATACCCGTCCGGTAAATTCAGGGAAATTGTTGGTTTTCATCAGCCGGTCGTAGGCGTCCTGCCAGAATCCGCGGTAAACATCATCGTTCCACTCGGGGATCAGGTTATGAATGGGACAACCGGTGGTCATGCCACCGAGCATGATCCCTGTATGACAGAAGGGAGTTCCGCAGTCCATGCAGCGGGCGCCCTGGCTCTGCAGCGCCTCGTCGGACATCTTCAGATGAAACTCATTCCAGTCCTTTATTCTCTCCAGAGGCGCCCTGTCAGCAGGAACCTCCCTCTGGAACTCCATAAAACCCTTCACTTTGCCCATAGCAATAATTTAGTCTTTTCGTGTCCGGGCCATCTGCCCGGCGCCATTGGTTTAATTTCCCGACACCCTTGACGGGTCATGAACATTTTTCTCGAATGCAGCCATCACAGCGTCATCGCCACTCATGCCCGCGGCTTCAACTTCCTGCATTGCTTCAAGGGCACGGCGGTAATCATGCGGCATAACCTTGATGAATTTGGAGCACCGGGCGTCAAAATCATCGGCAATACGACGGCCAAGAGCGCTGTCGGTAGTGGCCACATGCTTCTTGATCCAGGAGAGCAGCATGGCACAATCCTGTTCGTCATCAACAGGATACATACCGACCATATCGGTATTGCAGTGCTCGGCAAAGGAACCGTCCTCATCGTAAACATAGGCTACGCCTCCCGACATTCCGGCACCAAAGTTTCTGCCGGTTTTACCCAGAATGATGACGGTACCTCCCGTCATGTACTCACATCCGTGGTCGCCGATGGCCTCAACAACTGCCGTAAGGCCGCTGTTGCGGACACAGAATCGTTCACCGGCCATACCCCGTATGAAGGCCTCACCTGATGTTGCGCCATAAAAGCCAACATTTCCGATGATGATGTTCTCTTCAGAGAGGAAGGTGGATCCTTTCGAGGGATAGACAACAATGCGGCCTCCGGAAAGCCCTTTGCCTACATAATCATTCGCATCTCCCTCAAGCTCAAGCGTCATTCCTTTCGGAATGAATGCCCCGAAGCTCTGTCCTGCTGAGCCGGTAAACGAGAGGTGTATCGTATCGTCAGGAAGCCCTGCGGCTCCATAGGCTCTGGTGACCTCATAGCCGACAATGGTGCCGACCACGCGGTTCGTGTTTCGGATCGGGAGTCTGCTGACTACCTTCTCACCCCTCTTGATTGCGGGCTGGCAAAGCGCAAGAAGCGTGGTACTGTCAAGGCTCTCTTCCAGCGCATGTTCCTGCGCCATGCTGCAGTAGCGGGTTCCCTCTTCGGGAAGATCCATCTGGTAAAGAATCTTGGAAAGGTCAATTCCGTGGGCCTTCCAGTGATCAACTGTTTTCTTCATACTGAGCAGCTCGGAACGGCCTACCAGCTCATTGAGGCTCCGGACACCGAGACGGGCCATATAGCCACGCACGCCCTCAGCGAGAAAGCGCATGAAGTTCTCGACATGTTCGGGTTTGCCCTTGAAATTCTTCCTGAGTTTCGGGTTCTGGGTCGCAATGCCAACTGCGCAGGAATCGTCCTGACAGCACCGCATCATGATGCAGCCCATCACCACAAGCGTGGTGGTGGCAAAGCCGAACTCTTCGGCACCGAGCAATGCGGCAACAACAATGTCGCGAGCGGTTTTCATCTGTCCGTCAGCTTCAACAACAATACGGCTGCGCAGGTTGTTGAGCATCAGGGTCTGGTGTGTTTCTGCAAGTCCGAGCTCCCACGGCATACCCGCATGCATGATGCTGGATACGGGAGAGGCACCGGTTCCGCCGTCATGGCCGCTGACAAGAACCACATCGGCGTGCGCCTTGGCAACACCTGCCGCAATAGTACCAACGCCAACGGTTGAAACCAGCTTCACATTGATGCGGGCCGAGGGATTTGCGTTTTTCAGATCGTGAATGAGCTGCGCAAGATCCTCAATGGAATAAATGTCGTGATGAGGCGGGGGTGAAATCAGGCCGACGCCCGGAGTTGAATGGCGAACCTTTGCAACCCAGGGATACACTTTCATTCCGGGAAGCTGGCCTCCCTCACCGGGCTTGGCTCCCTGTGCCATCTTGATCTGAATTTCAACAGCGTTGGCAAGGTACTCGCTGGTGACGCCGAAGCGTCCGGAAGCAACCTGCTTGATGGCCGACATTCTGGAATCGCCATTGGCATCTTTCAGGAAACGGGCAGAATCTTCACCACCCTCACCGGTATTGCTCTTGCCGCCAACCCTGTTCATGGCAATCGCCAGAGTTTCATGGGCTTCCTGGCTGATGGAACCATAGGACATGGCTCCCGTTTTGAAGCGTTTCATGATTGCCTCGGCTGGCTCCACCTCATCAAGAGGAATCGGCTCACCCGAAAAACGGATATCCATCAGGCCGCGAATGGTACAGAAGTGCTGGCTCTGGTCGTCAATAAGGTTCTCGTATTTCTGGAACAGCTCATAGTTGCCGGTACGGCAGGAGTGCTGAAGAAAATGGAGCGCTTCGGGACTGAGCAGGTGATACTCGCCGTTATGACGCCACTTGCGGTCGCCACCGGCGTCGAGCCCCCGGTCAACCTTGTTCCCGGAAGGGGGGAAAACTGATTCATGACGCCTGCGTACCTCTTCGGCAACCGTTGAAAGGCCAATACCCTCAATACGGCTTGGCGTGCGGGTGAAGTAGGAGTCAACAAGCTGCGAGTTCAGACCCACCGCCTCAAAAATCTGTGCTCCCCGATAACTCTGCACGGTGGAAATGCCCATTTTTGCCATGGTTTTCACGACACCCTTCACCGCGGCCTTGACATAGTTCTTTATCGCAGTTTTTTCATCAAAACGGATGTGACCGTCCGAAACAAGCGAACGGATGGTCTCAAATGCCATATAGGGGTTGACGGCACCGACGCCATAACCGATAAGCATGGCAAAGTGATGCACTGCTCGGGGTTCCGCAGACTCAAGCACAAGACCTATCTGGGTACGGATGCCTGCATTGATGAGGAAATTGTGCAGACCGGCAACAGCCAGAAGAGCTGGAATCGGCGCGCGTTTGCTGTCAATCTCACCCTTGTCGGAAAGGATGATGATGTTGACGCCAACCTGTGCAGCCTGCTCCGCCTGCCTGTAAATATCCTGCATGGCCGATTCAATGCCGCGGCCGCCCTTCGCCACATCATAAAAAATGGGGATGGTCACCGCCCTGAAACCGGGACGGTCAATCCCGCGGATCTTTTCAAGATCCTGATTGGTCAGAATGGGATGAGGTAGTTTGATGCGGCGGCAGTTGACCTCATGGGCTTCCAGAAGGTTCCCTTCCGTGCCGAGCATGACCGAGGTTGAGGTGACAATCTCTTCACGAAGTGAATCAATCGGCGGGTTGGTCACCTGCGCAAACAGCTGTTTGAAATAATCATACAGTAGCTTGGGCCTGTTTGAGAGTGCCGCCAGAGGGGTATCGTTACCCATTGAACCAACCATCTCAACACCCTTTTCACTCATCGGGACAATCTGCATGGTAATATCCTCACGGCTGTAGCCAAAAACCTTCTGGCGTGCCGTAAGGCTGTACTTGTCCTCGTCGGGATTCTTCAGTTGCGGGTGATCCTGCAGTGACTCGATGTCAATCACATTGCGGGATATCCATTCGCCGTAGGGCTTCTCGGAGGCAATGCTCTCCTTGATCTCCTCGTCGGCAATGATTCGTCCTTCGGCAGTGTCCACCAGGAACATCTTTCCAGGCTGCAGACGGTCTTTGCGGAGAATGCGCCCGGGTTCAATGTCAAGCACGCCGACCTCAGAAGCCATGATGACCATATCGTCGGTCGTAATGTAGTATCGGGAAGGTCGCAGACCGTTACGGTCAAGCATGGCGCCAATCTGCACGCCGTCAGTGAAAACCACCGATGCAGGCCCGTCCCAGGGCTCCATCAGGCAGCTGTGGTACTCATAAAAAGCCTTCTTTTCAGGCGACATGAATTTGTTCCCGCCCCATGGTTCAGGAATGATCATCATCGCGGCATGTGCAAGCGAGCGTCCGGAAAGAACCAGAAACTCAAAAGCATTGTCCAGAATGGCTGAATCACTGCCATCCTCAAGAATCACCGGTTTGATATCCTCAATGGCCTCACCGAACACCGGGGAGCTTACATTCTTTTCGCGGGCCTTCATCCAGTTGACATTGCCCTTGAGCGTGTTGATCTCTCCGTTATGGCTGAGAAAACGGTAGGGGTGAGCCCTGTCCCAGCTTGGGAATGTATTGGTGCTGAAACGGGAGTGCACCATGGCAATGGCACTCTCCATGTCAGGATCGTGGAGTTCGGGATAATAATCGCCGACCTGCTTGGGCAGGAGCATCCCCTTGTAGACCATGGTTCTGGCCGACAGACTGCTGACATAGAAATAATTGCTTCCGAGAAGAGCTGCCGTATACTTGACCCGCTTGGTGATGCGGCGCCTGATGATATAGAGCTTCCGCTCGAACTCCAGTTCCGAGGTAATCTCTTCGCCCCATCCAACAAAAAGCTGCTTGACAACCGGCTCTTCGGAACGGGCAGTCTGGCCTATAGTGGAGTTGTCGGTAGGCACCTTCCGGAACCCGAGGCACTTCTGCCCTTCGGCCTCAATCATCAGACGGCAGATATCCTCTATGGCCCGGCGCTGTGAAATATCGGGAGGGAGAAACAGCATGCCAACACCATACCGGCCGGCCTCGGGAAGCTCAATGTTCCGTTCGCCGCATACCCTGCGGAGGAAACGGTCGGGAACCTGGATCAGGATACCCGCACCATCTCCGGTATTTTTTTCACAGCCGCACGCTCCGCGATGCTTGAGATTTTCATTGATCTGCAGACCCTGCTCTATAATGGCATGAGACTTTAGTCCCTTGATATTGGCAACAAACCCCACGCCGCAGGCATCATGTTCAAACTGCGGATCATAAAGCCCGGTGTTGGAAGTAACATTCATATTTTTCAGGCACAACTTTTCTTGAAGATTCAAAACAAAGGCAATCGGGAATCCAAAGTGCGGAATATAAGGCGATTCAGCAAAACATTCTTCACCCTCTCCCGTCCCTCTCAGGCTTTTCCCTGTCCGGCCACTGCGTCTACAGCCTTTTTCAACTCTTCCTGGTCTCCCAGATAATAGCTTTTCAACGGCTTCAGGTTATCGTCAAGTTCATAGACAAGGGGGATACCGGTAGGAATATTCAGCCCGACGATATCCTCTTCGGATATGCCGTCAAGGTATTTGACCAGTGCGCGAAGTGAGTTTCCATGGGCGACAATAAGAACATTGCGGCCTTTGCTGATTTCAGGAGCAATGGTCTCATGCCAGAACGGCAGAAAGCGCGCAACTGTATCCTTCAGGCACTCGGTAAGAGGAACCTCATCGGCGTCAAGTGCGGCATAGCGACGGTCGGAACCCGGCCACCGCTCATCGGTGCGCTCAAGCGGAGGAGGAGGGGTATCATAACTTCTGCGCCACACAAGAACCTGCTCGTCGCCATATTTCTGGGCTGTTTCGGCTTTATTGAGGCCCTGAAGCGCACCGTAATGGCGCTCATTGAGCCTCCAGTTCCTGATGACGGGAATCCACATCAGATTCATCTCATCCAGTACATTCCAGAGGGTCCTGATGGCCCGCTTCAGTACCGAAACATAGGCCACATCAAACTCGAAACCCGCTTCGCAAAGCAGTTTCCCGGCATTGGAGGCTTCACGGCGTCCCTTGTCAGTCAAATCAATATCATGCCATCCGGTAAACCGGTTATCCAGGTTCCACTGACTTTCACCATGCCGCAACAGTACAAGTTTGATCATAATACCCCCTAAATTCAGGATGTTTTCAAAGTGCAGAGAATCCGCTTCAGCCCTATTTGACAGGCCACTAATTTACGATTCTCCACACCTTTTCTCAAACATGATATTCATTGAGACTAACGGTCACCACCAGAATAGCATAAACCACTCCTGCAATGGGTTTTTCTAAGAATTGGCTGTAGATTTATAGCACAAAATATGATATCTTAAATAATTTTTGACGAAGGGTATACGGAGCAAACGATTCAGCTCCCCTATCTTTTATCATTTCAAGGAGTGACGCGGCCGGCAACTGCCCCTACTATCTTATTTATTAACAAAGGACCATGAAGGTAGATAATTTCAGGCTGACACTGGGCGGGAAGGAATATGTCCCCATCATCATCGGAGGAATGGGGGTTAACATTTCAACAACCGAACTTGCCCTTGCGGCTGAAAAACTCGGAGGAATCGGCCATATTTCTGATGCAGAAAACGGCTATGTATGCGACAGGATTTTCAACACATCCTTCGTCAGCAGGAAAAGAAAAAAATATGCCGAGTTCATCGACAACCCCGACAAGTCCAAAGTTCTCTTCGACCTTGCAGAGGTGGAAGAAGCGCAGAAAAAGTATGTAGAACACACCATCTCCCAGAAAACAGGAAACGGTGCGATTTTTCTGAACTGCATGGAGAAGCTGACCATGAACAGCTCTTCACCCACCCTCAAAGTCCGTCTGAGGGCTGCAATGGATGCGGGCATTGACGGCCTCACCCTTGCCGCCGGACTGAACCTCAGAACCCTTGACCTGATTCAGGACCATCCCCGTTTCAATGATGTCAAAATCGGCATCATCATTTCCTCTGTCAGAGCGCTCTCCATTTTTCTCAAGCGGGCTGTACGCCTGAATCGTCTGCCGGACTATATTATTGTTGAAGGACCTCTTGCAGGAGGCCACCTCGGATTCGGCCCTGACGACTGGCATACCTTTGATCTCCATACCATTTTTACCGAAGTGGCTGCATTCCTGAAACAAGAAGGCCTTGATATTCCCATCATTCCGGCAGGAGGAATTTTCACCGGAACGGATGCGGCGGAATACCTTCAAGAGGGAGCTGGAGCAGTTCAGGTTGCCACCCGTTTTGCAATCACCCGGGAAGCCGGACTTCCAGCCAATGTGAAGCAGCAGTATCTGAGCGCAGAGGAAGAGGACATTGTCATCAACATGGCCTCCACCACCGGCTATCCGATGCGCATGCTCCGCCAGTCGCCGACATTGCGCTACGCCATAAAGCCAAACTGCGAAGGGCTGGGATACCTGCTTGAAAACGGCGGGAAATGCACATATATCGACGCATACTACAAAGCACTTGCCGAAAAAAAACCGGGGGAGCCACTTGTCGTTGAGGAAAAAACATGTCTCTGCACCGGTATGGCAAAATATGACTGCTGGACCTGCGGCCACACAACATACCGCCTCAAAGAGACGACCAACCGCCTGGCGGACGGCAGCTGGCAGATCCCTTCAGCTGAAGACATCTTTCTTGACTATCAGCACAGCACCGACCACTCCATCAAACTACCGGAACCCGAAACGGGCGCCTGAAGAAATTTTCCCCGGAGAAATTCTTACCTTGCCTGAAGTAATGCAGGAGAGGCTTTTCCCGGCTCAATACAACTTCGGCAGAGAGAGGGCGGCATGAAAAAGAAAACAATACCATTTCTTCTGGCCTTTCTGGTAGCGGTACTGCTGCTCACAGCCGTTTTCACATTCAACCAGCTCAATACCGCCGCAAAACTGCTTTCAACTCTGCATCCCTATGCAGGAGCCGCGTTCCTGATGCTTGCTGCCGCATCATTTCTCGCACTATTCTTCAGCGCATACCAGCTGTTCAGAATGCCCCGCCATCCATCCCTGCCGGAAAATGACAGTTCAGGCGCGATGGAAGAGTATGCCCGCCATAGTGCAGAGCGCATGCCAGCCCACCCGATGCACCCCGAAACCAATGCAGAACAGAAAGACCTCCGGTGGGTAAAAACCAACCTGAAATTTCTTGAAGTTGACGCTCTTGCCTCAACCAAGGAGATTGCCACAAAAAACTTTTTCGTTGGAGCTTTTGCCCAGAACACCTCATATGGCACCACCACCTCAACCCTCAACATGCTCAAGCTGACATGGCGCATTTACAGCCTGCACCATAAAGAGCAGAACCTGAGGGAGTTCAGTTCAGTCCTTCTCGGCGCCTATAGGCTGATGCCGCTTTCCGATTTCCGCAAAGAGGAGATCCCCACCCACATCAAACCAATCATACAGTCCGCCTTCAGCAACACCCTCTCTTCGCTGCTGCCAGCGGGAAACCTTCTGGCGCCCCTTTTCCTCAACCTCTTTATGGCCGGCGCAACCAATGCATACCTTACCTGCCTTATTGGCATCATAACAGCCCGCCGATGCCAGATGCTCTCTGAGGAGGATCACAGGGAGATTGTTCAGCAAAGCACCTTTGAGGCTGCATTCATGCTGAAAGAAATTGTCCGGGAGTGCAACCCGGTCCTCTCAGTCACCATCAGCAACGCCGTCAAGAAAGCAGGGATTGAAAGCCTTGATACGGTAACTCCCCCTTCTGCAGGAAGCGGCATTGCGCAGGATATCGTTTCGCATCTTGCCAACTCCATCAAGCACATCATGAAGGAAAACAGTTAGCCTTTTTTCCGGAGCTCTTTGAAAAAGTCCTGAAGAAGCCCCTGACAGCGCCCCTCCATAATGCCACCGAACACTTCCGGCTGGTGGTTCAGCGGCCGGCATCCGGTCACATTCAGCACAGAACCCGAAGCCCCCATCTTTGCGTCATAGGCACCGAACACCACGCGACCCACCTTTGCGTTCACTATGGCTCCCGCACACATCGGGCAGGGCTCCATTGTAACCGCAAGGGTGCAGTCCTGCAGATACTTCGTCCCAAGCGTCGCCATTGCGGAAGTAAGGGCAATCATCTCCGCATGGGCAGTTGCATCACACAGCGCCTCAACCTGATTGTACCCTTTTCCCACCACATGACCCCCACCATCAAGAACAACCGCTCCAACAGGGACCTCCCTGCTCTCAAAAGCCTTGAGCGCCTCCCGGAACGCCAGTTCCATACAATAACTGAAATCCATCATTCATGCGTTATGGCGGCACGGGAACACTTCCCGGCCCTACCAGTTGACCAAGGCTCTGCGCAACAGAAAGGGAACACCAAAATGCCGCGAAGAGCATCCAATATTTCACCGTAAGGGTTTATTTCACTATACTAACAGTTTATGCGCAAACTTCTAGTCAGCCCTCCCTGTGGCGCACAAAAGGCCGTCAGTAACCCAAGACCGGAATCAATATGAACATTCATGAATATCAAGGCAAGGATATCCTGAGAAAATTCGGAGTTGCCGTCCCGAAAGGAATCGTTGCCCACTCTCCTGAAGAAGCAAAACAGGCTGCCGAACAGCTTTTTGAAGAACAGAGCAGTCCCGTTGTTGTCGTCAAAGCCCAGATCCACGCAGGGGGGAGAGGAAAAGCAGGGGGCGTGAAACTCGCAAAATCCCCCGAAGAGGCATATGAGATTGCCAGCCAGATGATAGGCACCACTCTCGTAACGCACCAGACAGGGCCTGAAGGCAAAGAGGTACGGAGACTTCTTGTTGAAGAGGGCATGAACATTGACAGAGAGTTTTATGTCGGAATCACCCTCGACCGCGCCACATCGCAGAATGTGCTGATGATCTCCACCGAAGGCGGTATGGAAATTGAAAAAGTTGCTGAAGAAACTCCTGACAGACTGCTGAAAATCCAGGTTGACCCGCTCTTCGGACTCCAGGGATTCCAGGCCCGTGAGGCGGCATTCTTCCTCGGCCTCGAAGGCGAGCAGTTCCGCAGTGCCGTCAGCTTCATCATGAGCCTCTACAAGGCATACACATCCATTGATGCCGCACTGGCTGAAATCAACCCTCTTGTTGTCACAAAAGAGGGCCGTGTGCTTGCGCTTGATGCCAAAATCAATTTTGATTCAAATGCGTTGTACCGCCACAAGGATTTCCTCGAACTCCGCGACATCACCGAAGAGGATCCTTTTGAAGTGGAAGCCTCAAAATCAAACCTCAACTATGTCCGCCTTGACGGCAATGTCGGCTGCATGGTGAACGGTGCAGGTCTGGCCATGGGCACCATGGACATAATTCAGCTGGCAGGCGGTAAACCCGCCAACTTTCTGGATGTTGGCGGTGGAGCAAGCCCCCAGACTGTTGAGGAAGGATTTAAAATCATTCTCAGCGACAAAAATGTCAAAGCCATTCTTGTCAACATTTTCGGCGGAATCGTCCGTTGCGACAGGGTTGCAGGGGGCATCATCGAGGCTGCCAAAAAAATCGGGCTGAACCTTCCCGTTATTGTACGGCTTGAGGGAACAAACGCCGACATAGCCCAGAAAATGCTGGACGAGTCGGGATTGAACCTGATTGCGGCTGACGGCCTGAAAGATGCCGCCCGGAAGGTCACCGAAGCTCTCTCTGCCTGAGAAGCCGCCCTGACCCCCCGCATAGGGGACCAGAAGCATACCATCAATAAAAAAGCACCCCGATAGAGAGTCGGGGTGCTTTTTTATTGTCCAAATGAAGCAAAAAAAAGACAGGCCGGCAGATTTCTCCACAGGCCTGTCCAAATCAACAACAAGTCATACCCCGCATCTCAGTCATCAGTCATCTTTGCGATTCGTTATCATCATGGTTTCACCATAACTTCAGAGTAGACCAGTTGCCGAAATCCAACCACACATCACACATCACACTACCTTTTAGGTGAACTCAACTGCAACCACACAGGTGCGTTCAATACATAAGACGAGCATTGTGGAAGAACCTTGCACAAAAAAATATTTTTTTTCTCTACTCATAACGAAGAGCCTCTACCGGCTTCAGATCCGCTGCTTTCCTCGCAGGCCAGAGACCGAAAAAAATACCGATGAGTGCTGAAAAACATGTTGCAAGCACCACCGAAAGCAGCGAAGCCTTCACGCTCCACCCGGCGAAAAGCGCCAGAAAAAACGCAATCCCGGTGCCGCTCGCCACACCCATAATACCACCACTGAGGGTCAAGCCGACCGACTCCACAAGAAACTGCAGCAGAATGTCGCCCCGCCGCGCACCAATTGCCTTACGAAGCCCGATTTCTCTGGTCCTTTCCGTCACCGACACCAGCATGATGTTCATAATGCCTATGCCGCCAACAAGGAGCGAAATTGCCGCAATGGAGCCCAACAGGAGGCTCATCGTCTGTGTTGTGCTGGAAAGCATCTCCTGGATTTCCGTCATATCCCTGATGTAGAACGCCTCATCAGCTTCCCTCAGCCGGTGGTTTTTCATGATAAGCGCGCTGATGGCCTTTTTGGCTTTTTTGATCTCCGCCGCATGGCGTACCTCAACATAGATATAGCTCAGGTAATCTTTTCCCAGAACACGGTACATGGCTGTTGTTACCGGAATCATCACCACATCGTCCCCATCTCTGGGTCCCGAAAATCCTTTTGGTGGTGCCACGCCGATAACCCTGAAATTTATCCTGTTGATTTTCACGGTACGCCCGAGAGGGTTGGCGTTGCCGAACAGCTCCCTCACAACCGTCATGCCGAGAATGGCCACTTTATCCCGTTTCTGAATCTCTTCACGGGTAAACCATCTGCCTATTGAAGGCACTGCCGCCCGCATGATGCCGAACTCATAACCAACACCATCAAGGCTCGCACTCCAGTTTTTGTTGCCATACACAATCCGGGCACTGCCACTGACCGTTCCCGCTGCATTGCGTATCATGGGTCGCATGGCCGCAATATCCTTGACATCGGTAAAAGTAAACGGCGCAATTGCACCCGCAGCCCGGGCAGAGCCTCTGACTTTTGAAGAACCTCCACGCACCGACAGCAGGTTTGAGCCCATGGACTTCAGCTCCTCCTGCATCGCTGACTTCGCCCCTTCGCCAAGAGCCATAAGGGCTATCACTGAAGCCACACCCACAAGAATGCCAAGCACTGAAAGAAAAGAGCGGACCTTGTTGGCAAAAATCGCCTGAAAAGCCTGCTGCATGAACCCGATGAACCGGCCATCCTTCCAGAGGGAAATGGGGCGGGAGGCATGCCGCATTGACTCCCCTGCTTTTTCATAGTCATTGGGTATCTCAGTCGGCCCGTCCACCACATCTCTTTGCTCATCGCTCACAACCAACCCGTCGCGCATGGTAAGAACACGCCCCGCATAGGCAGCTATATCGTGCTCATGCGTCACCATGATGATGGTCCGCCCCTCACGGTGAAGATTCTGAAGAATCTTCATGATCTCGGCAGAATTCACGGAATCAAGGTTTCCTGTAGGCTCATCGGCGAAAATGATGCCGGGATCGCGGATGAGTGCACGGGCAATGGCAACCCGCTGCTGCTCGCCGCCCGAAAGCTGGTTTGGTGTATGGTCGGTACGATGCCCGAGACCAACCTCCTCCAGCCGCCTCAATGCCTCCTGCCGGAAATCTCCCTGTTCACCGCTATAGATATGAGGAAGACGAACATTGTCAACAACACTCATCCGCTTGAGAAGATGAAACTGCTGAAAGACGAACCCGGCCATATGGTTTCGCAGCCCCGCCTGTTCATCTCCTGAAAGATCGTTCACATTCCGCCCGAATATCCGGTACTCGCCACTATCGGGGTTGTCAAGCAGGCCGAGAATATGCAGCAGGGAAGATTTCCCCGACCCCGATGAACCCATAACAGCCACAAACTCGCCGCGACGGATTTTCAGTGACACGCCACGAAGGGCATGCACCGTACTCTCCCCTATCTTGTAGGAGCGATGCACATCAACAAGTTCAAGCAACGGCATCATGAATCTTTTTTCTTCTTCCGCCTCGGCATAAAGGGGTTGGTTGCATCTTTTTCAGCTGGAAGAACAAAAGAAGCATCCGGCATGAGCACTCTGGCGCTATCGGAAATCCCGCCGAGTATCTCAATGCTGTCATCATCGGAAATACCAGTGATCACCGCAACATTCCGCCCCCCGGAGCCGCCACCACCTGATTCTTCCAGCAGAACCTCAGAGCGTTTTCCCGAAACCCTCACAGCCGCCCGGGGAAGCAGCAGCGCATGCTGCCTCTCCCTCACAGCAATATCAATATTGGCACTCATCCCTGAACGATACACCGAAGGGATACTGTCAGGAACGACATCCACAAAATAAATAGACACATTGTTCTGCAGGTGCGACTCATAATAAATATGCGAAACCTGTCCACCGACCCTGATATCGGGATAAGCGTCAAGGCTTATCACCGCCCTCTGACCTTTCTGCACACGGCCGATATCCGTCTCATCCACAAATGCCGTCACCGTCAACCGGTCTGAAAGCACAAAGAGTGAGTCGGAAGCGCTCACCGTCTGCCCCGGCTCAATGCTCCGGACAATAACCTGTCCATCAATCGGCGCGAGGACAGCCGTTTCGCGATAAACGCTCTTCCAATATGCCTGTTCGTCCTTTCCCTGAAGCTTTGCCGCGTCAAGCAGCGCAGCCCGTTCACTTGAACTCAGAAGAGCCAGCACCCGACCCTTTTCAACCATTTCGCCCTCCTGAACCATCACCTCCTCCACCCTTCCATCTATGGCAGGCTGAATTTTCAGCCTGTTGCGGGGCTCAACCACGCCGGTCGTTGAAACCGTTTCAACAAGTGTCCCCCGTGAAGGATTGATCACTGTATACTGCTGTCCTGCCGTTTTTCTGCCGGCAAACACAAACAGAAGAATCACAACGGCAGCAACAGCCGCCGCCGAAAGCCCCCACACAACCTTATTCCCCGATGCCATCAAGCCCTTCTCCTTTTGACTGTATCCATTGAGCCTCGGCGATAAGCAGATCCGCCCCGGCATTGAGAAACTCCTTTTTTGCACTGACAAGACTGTCTTCAATAATGACCCAGTCATCAAACGAAATCAACCCGTTCGAATACCGGGCATTAGCTATGGCCGCCCGCTCAACAGCAGCCTCAAGAAATTTTTTCCGCACCGCAACATACTGCAAGGCATCGAGATAACTCTTCCACCGCTCCTCGAGAAGATCAAGCACACTGTGCAGCCCGCTTTTCAGTTCCGCTTCATCCCGACTTACCACCGCACGGGCTTTCGCAACACCAGCACGACCGCTGCCACCCTCATAAATCGGAACAGCAAGATCAAGGCCGACCCTCCATTCCGACTCATCCGGATTCCAGTCATCCACTGCACTGCGCCCAATCGAAGAGCTCAGGGACAGTTCAGGAGAAAACGCGCTTCGGGCCGCACGCAAATCAAACCCGGAAGCACGCATCCGCGCCTCCAGACTCCTCACCACGGGACTTTCCGCGGCAAGCCTCATGAAATCAGGACGCTGTTCTGCTGGCTCCACAGCAGTGAACGAACCGCGCACCTTAAGATGGGTACTGCCGAGGCCACGACCCATGGCCGTTGACAGTGCAGAACGGGAAACACCAAGTCCCCGTGAAGCCCGTGCAACCTCAAACTCGGCATCAGCCAAATCAGCCTCCGCTTTGCGCAGTGAACCGATATGCTCCCGCCCTGCCCGGTAGCGAAGGCCGATGAGACGAACATTACGCAACCGCCTGCCCTGGATATCAGCTGCAAGCGTCACATATTCCTGAGCTTTCAAAAGACTCGTAAAAGCCGAGCGCAGAGCGAAGCGAACATCCGCAGACACCGCCTCACGGGAGCTTTCCGCCCCCTTCACCCCCTCCCCCGCCGCACGGGCAAGCCCTGAACTTTTGCCGCCGTCATAGAGCAGCTGAGCGCCGGAAAGGGCATAAGAATACTGAGCGCCGGCTGAACCGGCCCTGCCTCCCGTATACCCGAGCTCCCTCGCCCCGCCCTGAACAGAAAGCGAAGGCAGAAGCGGCGATCCCGCTATCTTCCGCTCCTCCTCTGCAGCCCTGATTGAGGCCATGGCCGACTGCAGATCAGGATGGCGGCTTCGCGCCTCAGCAACACACTGCTCCCAACTCAGCACCTCCTCCGCCCGCAAAGAAGCAAAAGGAATTGCCTCACAAACAAGAAGCAACACAAGCACTACAATTCTCATAAGAAACTTTACCTGTTTGACGACCAACACGCAAGAACTCTCCCGCCATAGAACAGCCCGATTTTACAATAAACAAAACCCGATTCACACTCTTTGTAAAAACCACGCAAAAAGTTGGGGACACTCATGACTGAGTGTACTAACTTCATGAAGCTATGAGCGGCCGGCCGGTCGGGGGTCCGAAAGTCCGAAACATTTGAGGAAAAATTACTACCTTCATCCCCCGAGACCCCCCGGATGCATTTATCATACAATGATGATTGACTATGTTTGAAGCCCGAAACCTATCGCTCAGCGTCGGCACCAAAGAGCTCCTTTCCGACACTTCGTTCCGTGTTGGTGACACCGACCATGTTGGCCTGGTGGGGCTCAACGGCACGGGCAAGTCCACACTGCTGCGCCTCATCAGCGGCACCGGAAGCGATTCGGCGCTCATCAGCAACGGGCAGTTCATCAAATCGGCTGAAACCACAATAGGCTACCTGCCGCAGGAAATATCTTTTGAGGGGGATCTTGAAAAAACCGCTCTGCATTATGCCCTGCAGGCCAATGCCCGGCTGTTTGAGCTGTCGGGGAAAATCACCACGATGGAGCATGAACTGGCGCTGCCTGAACAGGATTATGAAAGCGCTGCCTACCACGACCTGATTGAACGCTACTCGGACGCCATGCATGAGTTCGACCATCTCGGCGGATACAGCATGCAGTCGGATGCAGAGAAGGTGCTTGCGGGACTCGGGTTCAGTGAAATCGACTTCCACAAAAAGGTCAAATCATTTTCCGGCGGATGGCAGATGCGTCTGCATATTGCCAAACTGCTCCTGCAGAACCCTACCCTGCTCCTGCTTGATGAACCGACCAACCACCTCGACATCGATTCGCTCCGCTGGCTTGAGAATTATCTGCTGAATTACGAACACAGCTATATGATTGTGTCGCACGACAGGTTTTTTCTTGACAAGCTGACCACAAAAACGCTTGAAATCTCATTCCAGCGTATTGAAGAATACAAGGGGAACTACTCCCGCTATGAAATAGACAAGGCGGAACGCTTTGAGCTGATGATGGGCAAGTATCAGAACGACAAGAAAAAAATTGCCGAACTGCAGTCGTTCGTCAACCGGTTCCGCGCCAAGGCGACCAAAGCCCGTCAGGCCCAGAGCAGGCTGCGCCAGATGGAAAAGCTTGAGAAGGAGATGGAATGTCCCGAAGAGGACCTCTCCCGCATCTCCTTCCGTTTCCCCAAGGCACAGCCTTCAGGACGCGAGGTCATGCGGCTTGAAGGCGTAGGAAAAAGCTACCCCCTGCCGGACGGAACAACCAAACAGGTGCTCAAAGGTCTTGATCTGGAAATCATGCGGGGTGACAGAATTGCCATTGTAGGCTCAAACGGTGCCGGAAAAACAACCTTCTGTAAAATCCTGGCCGATGAAATCGAGTTCGACGGCAAACTCACTGTTGGCCATAATGTGACGCTCAACTATTTTGCGCAGCACCAGACTGAAAATCTCGCTCCCGACAAAAGCATCTACAAGGAGATGCTTGACGCTGCACCAACTGCAGAGGCGCAGAAAAAAGTACGCGACATCCTCGGCTGTTTTCTCTTCAGCGGAGATGCCATTGAAAAGAAAATAAAGGTGCTGTCGGGCGGTGAAAAATCGCGAGTGGCGCTTGCAAGAATACTGCTGCAGGCATCCAACCTTCTGGTGATGGATGAACCGACCAACCATCTCGACATGCGTTCAAAGGAGATGCTGATCGATTCGCTTGAAAACTATGACGGCACCCTTCTTCTGGTAAGCCACGACCGGTATTTTCTCGACAGTCTCGTCAACAAGGTTGTTGCCCTGAAAAACGGCTCTCTGCAGCTCTATCTTGGCACTTATGCCGAGTATCTGGAGAAATCGGAACAGGAGCATGAGGAGGAAAAGCGCCGTGAATGCGCTGCACTGAAAGCAAAATCAGCCGCCACAAAAGCACCTGAGGCAAAAAAACCGACTGGCCGGGCAAAGGCTGAAAAGCAGAAAGACCCGAAAAAAATTGCCGCTCTGGAAAAGGAGATCAATCGGATGGAGCAGGACAAAGAGCGCATGGAAACGCTGATGGCCACGGAAGATTTCTACAGAAAAAGCCAGAACGAGACCGCGAAAGTGCTTGAAGAGTACCATGCACTCTCTGAAAAACTGGAGAAACTCTTTGCGGACTGGGAAGCGGCCGGGGGGTAAGCATCCCTGCAGAAAAGCCTCCTTTCCTGTTCAGAAAAATGTTCAGTATATTTTGCAGCAGATGACCCCAGACAACAAGCCCATCCCTATGGCGGACATGAACCATCTCACCGGACTCAGCAGACTCAGTGCAGATTCCATCACCGGACTGCTTGATACAGCGGCCGGATTCAAGCAGACACTCCGCTCCCCCAATGCATCCTTCAGCCCGACGCTCAAGAACAGGCGCATAGCTCTGGTTTTTTTCGAGAACTCAACCCGCACCCGTTTCTCCTTTGAAATAGCCGCCAGAAACCTTGGAGCAGGAACACTCGGCTTCAGCGCTGCATCAAGCAGTGTCAGCAAAGGTGAAACCCTGAGCGACACGATAAAAAACCTTGAGGCAATGCAGGTAGACGCGTTCGTCCTCCGCCACCCCTCATCGGGCAGCGCAAAACTCATCAGCCGCATCACCCCGAAACCTGTCATCAACGCCGGCGACGGCTCAAACGAGCATCCCACCCAGGCCCTGCTCGACATGTTCACTCTTCGGGAGCACTTCGGCTCACTCAAAGGGCTGAAGGTCACCATCATCGGCGATGTGCTTCACAGCAGGGTTGCCCGCTCAAACATTTACGGCCTGCTGAGGGCCGGTGCCGAAGTAGGGCTCTGCGGCCCGGTAACACTGATCCCCCCGGATGCCGAAAAACTCGGAGTCCGTCTTTTCACCGACCTCGACCGCGCAATTGCCTGGGCCGATACGGCCATCGTACTCCGCCTGCAGCTTGAACGGGCCAGCGGAACCTATCTGCCTTCGCTTGAAGAATACTCACGCCATTACGGCCTGACCGACGAACGCCTTGAGAGAACCGGCAAACACCTTCTGGTTCTGCATCCCGGCCCCATCAACCGTGAAATAGAAATTTCGAACCATGTAGCCGACCGGATACAGCCGCCCGGCTATTCCAAAAGCATGCTGCTCGAGCAGGTCACCAACGGCATTGCCATCCGTATGGCGGTACTTGAGACCCTGCTCGGCGGAACCCCTTAGCAGTACCACACACAACAACACACAACCACAAAACAGAACAGAACAGCCATGAAAAACCTCCACGGGAAATTCATAACAGCCAGCCTGCTGCTCACCTCTATATTCCTCTCCCCCCTGCAGACACATGCAGAATCAAGGGGCACAGTGCTGCATGAATACCGCATCGGCATCATGGCCCACGATACCGACATCAACCTCTGGGGCGCAGCCCCCTCTGAACAAGGCATCGATTTCAACGGCGAGCTCATTTTCACCCCTGAGTGGGAAGTTCTGGGCGGCATTGCACGGCCCAACCTCGGCATGTCGATCAACAGCGCAGGCGACACGAGCTACATTTACAGCGGCGGTCTTCTTGAGTGGGACGGCGGCAGCGGCTGGTTCTTCGACGCCGGTGTAGGCCTCTCAATGAACGACCGCAAAGGAAAGGACCTCGGCAGCAACCTTCTGCTTCGCCTTGCGCTTGAAGTTGGGCATGATATATACCAGTGCCACAGGGTATCGCTTATCATGGACCACATCTCCAACGCCAACACGGCAGACCCGAACCCGGGAATCGACAACATCGGCCTCCGCTACGGCTACCTGTTCTAAGCAGAAACAGATCAGACAATGCAGAAAGCCTCTGGAGTTCAGAGGCTTTCTGCATTATAACACCGGCAATTCAGAGCAGAGAATCGAAAAACTCAGGTGCTGCTGAATGGAATCCGGCCGAAGCCCCTTTTTGCACAAACTCCCCGAGAAAGGGGGGATAGAGTTCATACCGGCCAAGTTCAGCCAGCGGAATCCAGTCGACCTTCAGAATCATCTGCTCGTCATCCGGATACTCGGGATCCTTCCCCGTCACTGTCTCACCACCCGTCACTTCGCAGTGAAAGCCAAGCGAGAGCGAATGGTGGCGGCTGCCCTGTGCCTCAGCGCCCGGATACGGATAGAGCAGCTCCTTGATAAACACCATTCCCCCGACGCTGCAGCTGAGCCCGGTCTCCTCAAGCATCTCACGCCTCACAGCTTCGTCAAGCGTTTCACCCCGTTCAACACCGCCGCCAGGAAGTATCCAGTAGCTTTCCGGCAAGGCCGGATCGTCCGGAGCAAAGCTTTTATGCTCAATAAGAAGCAGCGCACCATCCCGTATGCAAAGCGCGCTGACCCTGAGTTTCACCTCGTTCATATGCGTCAATCCTATTACTTGTGAATCACAAAAAAGAGACAACCCGCCTCCATCATGATGAAAACCAATAATTAAAAATTTTGTTACTTGTGCGTTAATTTTATTAAATTTAGTGTTAAGTACACACACTATTGTTCTTTTGAGCGACCGGCACCGATTCCTTCACAGCAGGAACGGCGCAGTTTTTTTTACACACACACAACCTAACGGAGAACAGAATGAAAAAAATGCTCTCACTTGCTGCACTTGCTGCAGTAATGGCATACGCATCACCTGCTTCAGCTGAGCTGAAACTCGGTGGAGACGCCAGCATAAGGATGCGCACGGAGTTCAATGACAGTGATACCGGCTCAGCTCAGGATGACGTCTCCTGGCAGTACAGGATCCGCCTGAAGGCAGCGGCTGACCTTGGTAGCGGCTACTTCTTCAAGACCATGCTGATGAATGAGGAAGGTAACATCGCAGGCGGCTGGCAGAGTGTCGGTTACGGCAACAGCGAGCACGTCACCGTCGACATCTCCAACTTCTACTTCGGCCGCATGATGGCTGACAGCCATTACATGATGGGCCGCATGCCGATGAACAGCTTCAACAACCCGGCATTCGACCTCACCCTTTACCCGATGCAGGCTCTTGGCACCCCGATCTTCAACATCAACTTCGACCGTGCCTACGGGTTCAACTACGGGACGAAACTTGGTGACGGGGACATCAATGCCACCATCATCGTCCTTGACAACGAAGCCACCGACAACCTCATCCTGACCAACAGCCAGGAAAACCGCGGAGGCCTCTTCAATGACGGCTATGGAGTCCACCTGGCATACAAAACCACCATTGGCAACGTCACTGTCGAGCCCCAGATGGTCACCACCATCGGCGATTCCGATGTATGGAGCCAGACTAAAGTGACGACAGCCTTTGCAGCAAACGTGATTGCAGGGTATTCACTTCCCCACCCTGACGTTGCACTTGCCCGCCAGGTAACCCCTTGGACCTTCGGTGCGAATGCATCCATGCCCGTTGGTGATGACCTGAAGCTCTCCGGCAGCGCATTCTACACTTTCTGTGATGACGGCGATGCTGACTACCATGCAACCCTGCTCCGTCTGAAAGGCGAAGTCGGTCAGTTCATGGCCTGGGTTGATTACAACCCTGCAGAGGACAAGAAAACCGGCACCGACTACTCGAACACCTTTGTGTGGGCACAGTACAAGTACAATGTCTACGAGTCAGCAGCCGGCAGCTTCAACCTCCAGCCGACCCTCCGCTGGCTGACCAAGTCAACGGAAACGGCCAGCAGCGACACCGACACCAGCACTCTGCGCGCAGAGCTCTGGGCAACTGTCAGCTTCTAAGCCACAACATTACGCTTGAAGTCAAAGATGAAAAGGCCGCCTGAAAAGGCGGCCTTTTCTCTTTTATTGGCATTTGCCAGAAAAGAGATTTCACCGTACATTGTTTTTGATATGCCGCAATCCTCGCAACCGTTTCTGCAACTACAAAAATCAAGAACAATGAACAAAGCTGTCACTTTTATTACGGGACTCATCGCTGGCGTCATTCTTACAGGAATACTCGCCATGAAAATGATGCCCGGCATGATGCTCACCACGCACGAAAGCCGTTATACCACAGTTGAAGAAACATGCGCCGCGCTGAAAACCTCCATCGAGGCGAACAACTGGCAGTCACCGGCCACCAGAAACATGACTGCTGCCATCACAAAGCAGGGGTTCACACTCGACAAGCAGGTCAGCATCGTCGAACTCTGCAACGCCAGGTATGCAGGCGATGTACTCGCCACGAACCCTGAGGTATCCACCCTCATGCCCTGCGCCTAGGGAGTGTATGAAGGAAACGATGGAAAGATCTACATCACCGGAATGAACATGGGCCTCATGGCAAAAATTTTCGGCGGCAACATCGCCAAGGTTATGGGTGGGAGCGTTGCTGATGATGAAGCCAAAATGCTTACTCCGGTCATAGCCGAATAAAGGCAAACACCAGGATAAAACGCCCGAAAGCGCTTGAACTGCTGAGCGCTTTCGGGCGTTTTGCGTCAGTGTGTG
>JGI11705J14877_10000285_pt1 | contig 32233 bp, 37 predicted proteins | sample Etolaghawater15m_FD_14877 | JGI IMG/M metagenome (IMG submission 14877)
AATTGGTCGTAAAACGAAATAAAAAATTACTTTTAATTTTATGCCATAAAGTATTATCTACATCATTCTAGCGTAAAAAACTAAGTATTCGTGTTAAACTGTAAACTTGCTATATACTTAATTCTATTTTGATATAATCAACAAAAAAAGAGATTATATATGAAAATTCTTATCTTATTGTTTGCTCCATTACTTGTATTTGCAAAAGTACATTATGCTAAAGTTGAACCTTATGAATCTGTTATTTTGAAGTCTGCAGTGAGCGCTTTGGTAGTGGATGTTGATTTGGAGTCTGAGGGTACAATGGTGAATAACAAACGCATTATATCTTTAGATGATGCCTTGGATCAAGTAAATTTGAAAACATCTCAAGAGAGCATTTTACTGCTTCAAAAAATGCTTGATATCAATAAAGATATTGAAGGTAGTCTGAGTGAAACAGCGACCCGACAAGAGAGCTACTATCAGCGTATCAATAAACTTTCAACTGTTTCAAAAACACAAAAAGATAATGCCTATAATAGTTTTGCTTCTGCTAAAACACAATATTTGGGTACCAAAGAGAAAATAAGAAGTTTAGAAAAACAGATACTCGATATGCAATATAAAATAGCACAACTTGAAGACAGTATCGTTAAAAAATCCATCGTATTAGATGATCTTTATCTTTATGAGATTGTTGTTCGAAAAGGTGACTATGTGGCTCCAGGATCTCCTTTGGCCAATGTAGTAAATGCAAGTAAAGCAAAATTGGTACTCTTTCTAGAATCTTCTGAATTAGAAAATATAGCACAAAAGAGTGTCTATCTCAATAATCAAAAAACAGACTATAAAGTAGATAAGGTATGGAGGGTCGCAGATGAAAAGTTTATCTCTTCTTATCGTGCAGAAATTTACATTCCTGCGCCTGAAGTGTCATTTTCAAAACTGATGAAAGTAGAGATAAAATAATTACGTCAGCCAACTAACCTTGAGTAGCTTTCGTAACATTTTATCATCATAAAACAACACTTTGCTATAATACTGTAAAGACTAAAACTGATGGAAGAAAAATGAATTTAGAAGAACAAGATAAACAGTATGTACTACAAACATATGCGCGTAATTATACGAATTTTGTNAGTGGAGTNGGTTCTACACTTTATGATGACAAAGGGAAAGAGTATATAGATTTTGCATCGGGTATCGCTGTCAACTCTGTGGGGCACAATCATCCCAAACTTGTTGAAGCGATTTGTAATCAAGCAAAGAATATCATCCATATCTCAAATTTGCAGGTGATTGAGCCTCAGGCAAAACTGGCGCAGAAAATGGTGGAGCTAAGTGGTTATGACATGGGTGTCTTTTTTGCAAACTCTGGTGCAGAGGCAAATGAAGGTGCGATCAAAATAGCACGTAAATATGGTGAAACTATGTTTAATCATAAACGTTTTAAGGTCATCACATTGGAGCACTCTTTTCATGGACGTACGATCACTACAGTGAAAGCGACAGGTCAAGAGAGTTTTCATACACCGAATTTTTCTCCTTATCCAGATGGTTTTTCTTATGAAAAGTCTATCTCAGATGTGTACAATGCCATAGATAATGAGACGGTTGCTGTACTGATTGAACTGGTACAGGGTGAGGGGGGTGTACAGCCTTTTGAAAAAGAAGAGATACAGAAACTAGCAGCACATCTTAAGTCTGAAGGTATCTTGCTCATCGTAGATGAGGTGCAAACAGGGGTGTATAGAACAGGTGAATTTTTAGCTTCAAACCTTTATGAGATAGAGCCTGATATTATTACTTTGGCCAAAGGTCTTGGCGGGGGTGTCCCCATTGGTGCAGTGATGACGAAACATAAAGAGATTTTGAGTGCAGGAGATCATGGGAGTACATTTGGTGGTAACTATCTTAGTACTTCTGCTGGGCTTGCAGTACTGGATATATTGTATCCTTTGTATGAGAATGGTATGATCGATGAAACATTGGTTTATTTTTCTCAAGCCCTACAGGAGATAGTGTCTAAATATGACCATTTATTTGAAAAAGAAGTGGGTTTGGGATTGATGCGTGGATTGCGTGCTAGAAGTGCAGATATTCAAGGGAATGTGATTAAGAATGCTATGCGTGAAGGACTGATTGTATTGAAAGCGGGACGTAATACGGTTCGTTTTTTACCAAGTATTACTATCAGTAAAAATGAAATTGATGAAGGGTTTAAACGTTTTGAAAAAGCTATTTCTTCTTTGTAGTTTAATGGCATCATCTTTGATACATGCCGATGGTTTAGGTGATATACTCTCTAATAATAAAGAATTACTCTTTGATTATCAGTTTGAAAGCAATGAACTTGAGAGCGATATGCTTTCAAAGAGTTGGATGAATCCTGTCTATGTACAGTATAGAAATAGTTTAGCAGAACAGTTTACTGATGATGCTAGAAATAGGAAAGTCGGAAGTTTTTCAATTAGTATNGATCAGCCTATATTNAGATCTGGAGGAATCTATTATGGTATCAAGTACGCAGATGCATTTCGTGATGCCAATAGAGCAGAAATAAGGCTTCAAAAACGTGCTATGATAGGTGATGCCATCTCTATACTTTTTAACTTGAAAAAGACAAAACTTGAGCAAGAAAAACTGAAGTATCAGATTAAAAATGATGCAATTGATATACGCCAAAAGCGTGAGAGTTATGAATCTGGTCTTTTGGACAGCAGCTTTTTGGATCAGGCTATTTTGAAGAAGAGTCAAGATGAAACGGCATTGCTTCAAATGGAACTAACGCTTATGGAGTTGAGACAGAACTTTTCGCTGTTAAGTGATAAGGACCCTAAAACATTACGTCTCCCTACATTAAAACTAATGAGCAAGGCAACGTACAGTGAAGAGAACCTGGAACTTAAAAGAGAAAGGCTACGTGCAGAACAGTCAGACTNTAATCAAAAGGTGACATGGGCAAAGTATCTCCCCACTGTTTCACTACAAGGACAATACACAAAATTAGATGGAGATCTTCCATTATACAATCCAGTGGGGATGAAACTAAATTATTATAATTATGGATTTACAGTTTCAATGCCGTTGGATATCAATGCCTTTTCTGATATTGAAGCCAGTAAAGTTGAAAAACTAAAGGCAGCAGTTGAAGTCATTGATAGAAAAGAGACCATTGATGAAGAGTATGATTGGATAGACAACAGTTTACGTATCTTGGATAAAAAAATTGTTTTGGCACAAAAAGATGAGAAAGTCTATCAAAGCCTTGTTCGTCTTACAAAGAATCTTGCAGATGCAGGAGAGAAAACTTCTTTAGATACCGATATTATGTTTCACTCTTTACAGATTAGAAAGCTAGATCAGAAGATCTATCAAATCGATAAGCAGATACAGTTATTGAAACTTTATGTACGGGTGGAAAATGCAATTTAGTGCCTATATGAATGCGTGGCTATATGGTGAAGATGGTTACTATAAACATTTTAAGGCAATAGGTAAATCTGGAGATTTTTATACCGCGGTGAGTACAAGCTCTTTCTTTGGTGCCAGTATTGCCAATTATTTCTATGGGCTTTTGAAAGAGGGAAAAGCAGACAGGAATGGTTGGCTTATAGAGATAGGTGCACACCAAGGGTATCTACTCTGTGATATGATACAGTGGCTTTATACGTGTGACCCTACGTTGGTCAAAACACTGAAGTTTGGAATCGTGGAACGTCAACCTGAAGTTCAAAAGGCACAGTTGGCCTACATAGAAGAGCGCTTTGGTCATGATGTGCAGATCACACATTTTAATGACATTTCAGAAGTAAAGGCAGCCTATGCATTCGTCGTGGCCAATGAAATTTTCGATGCTTTTCCTTGTGAACTTTTAAAAGATGAAAAGATCGCAGTTGTCAATAAACATGAAATAGAGTGGATAGACGCTCCTGTAGAAATATTGACATGGGCTCAAAAACACCATTTAACTCAAGGTGAGATAGCCGTTGGTTATGAAGATATTGCAAAAGAGATGGCAAATGGCATAGTAAAATGTGATTTTGTTTCTTTTGATTATGGCGAAAAGTATGTGCGTAATGATTTTTCCATACGTGTCTATAGAGCACATGAAACCTTTCCTCTTTTTGATGAAGAACTTACCTTGTCTACATCTTATAAAAAAGATGACATTACCTATGATGTGAATTTTGGACATGTAAGTGAAGCATTTACAAAAGCAGGTTTTGAGGAAATGTTTTATGAAACACAGGCGCGTGCTTTAATACGTTTTGGACTGATTGATATTCTTGAACGCTTTGCTAAGCAGACGACACAGGCGAGGTATGTAAGTGAAGCAGATAAGATAAAAACACTTATTTCACCCACTATGATGGGAGACAGGTTTAAATTAATACATTTTAGAAAGTAAGCGCTGACTACCTTGTCGTTTTAAGCATTTTGCATCGTTTAATAGATGCAGTTTCACTTCCAAACATTGCAGTATATTTATCGAATTTTTCTCGACTGATCATGGCAATACATTCATCTTTATCCATAGTATCGAGAGGAACGACAGTAATTGACGTAGGGCTGTCGCTTTTTTCTTTTTTCTTTTTATCTTCTATTTCTTTGAGTGCTATTGTTTTGTGTGGAGGGGGTGAGTTATAGGTTTGTTTAGCTAGATGCACTTTATTTTTATTTTGTACAGTAGGTTGTTCACAGCCTCCTAAGAGCAAAATAAGAATGATGGTAATGATGCCATATTGCATACGAACTCCTATCTACTAGCTACTTTCTTATTGTAATATAATCTTTTTAGAATTGCAAACTGTGTCTTAGTGGTCTATGATGACAACAGCAATCGCAAATCCTCCATCATGACTGATAGAAAGTGAAGATGTTTTGACTTTGTGCGTCTCCTGGGCTTTGGGACTTAGTGTAAAGGTTGGTGCACCTCGAGAGTCTTTGTCTATGATAATATCATGAAAAGACAATGCATTGCCGATACCACAACCTAAGGCCTTTGAAATAGCTTCTTTTGCTGCCCAAAATCCTGCTATGGATGCTGTTTTGGAAACAAGGTTTATTTCTTGAGGATGTAAAAAACGTAGTTTGAATTTATCACCAAATCGTATGAGTGATTTTTCGATACGATTGATCTGTACAATATCTGTTCCTATTTTCATACAGATATTATATCGACTACATCCATTCAACCACTTTAGAAACTTCATCTGCGATAAAACATTTAATATTGTTCGTTTCAAGTGGCTTATTCGGGATAACAGCTTTTGTAAAGCCTTGTGTTTCTATCTCTTTTAGCCTGTGTGTGAGCCCGGAGACTTCACGTATTTCACCTGTAAGGCTAACTTCACCTAAAAAAATAGTTTCTGCACTTAATTCTCTGTCTCTGTAACTACTTAATATCGCTGCAATGATAGCAAGATCGGCAGTGGGTTCATTGATTTTGATTCCTCCTGAGATGTTGATAAATACATCATAGGTTCCAAGGGGGAGGTCAAGTTTTTTTTCAAGTAAGGCCAAAAGCATACCTAAGCGATTATTATCAAAACCTGTCGAACTTCTTTTTGCATGGCCATATGACTCAGAAACAAGAGCTTGTACCTCTACGATGATAGGACGACTCCCTTCCATAATAACAGTGAGTGCTGAACCAGACTGAAGTTTGTCTTTATTGAAAAATTTTCCGGCCATACTTTTTGCGTCGTTCAAACCTTCTTTGTTCATTTCAAAAATACCTACTTCATTGGTTGCACCAAAACGATTTTTAAATCCACGTAGTAGACGTAGATCAGAGTTTGTATCACCTTCAAAATATAATACGGTATCTACCATGTGTTCAAGTACTCTTGGTCCGGCAATAGAACCGTCTTTGGTGATATGGCCGATGATAAAGATAGGAATATGTAAAGATTTTGCAATTCGCATAAGCTCAAATGTGATCGTTCTCACCTGTGTGACTGACCCCGGGGCAGATGGTGTTTCATCTGAGTAGAGTGTTTGTATAGAATCAATAACGATGAGTTCATAGTTTTGATTGCTTATTTCTGAGAGGACAGCGCTAAGATTTATCTCGGGAAGGAGATAGAGATTGTCATGGTTTGCTTCGAGCCTGTTTGCACGTAGTTTAATTTGTCCTGCAGACTCTTCTCCTGAAACATAAAGGACTTTTTTGGTTGTTCTAGCAAGATTACCGGCTATTTTGAGAAGAAGTGTGGATTTACCTACACCAGGGCTACCTCCAATGAGGGTAAGGGAACCAGGAACAATGCCTCCTCCAAGTACCATATCAAGTTCCATACTGCCTGAGGAAAAACGGATAATATTATCTTCTTCTATTTGCGTAATTGGTTTTGCTTTGGATAATACTGAAGATGAAGTACTGCTGCTTGAGGTTTCTTTTAAAAATTTGATTTGATCCGCACTTAATTCGATCATGGTTTCCCATTGGTCGCAGGAGGTACATTTTCCCATCCATCTAGGAGATTGAAACCCACATGCTTGACACTCAAATAATGTTTTTTTCTTTGCCATGATGCACCTTTTCTTATATGATAATGGATATTATAGGGGTATATCGTGAGAAAAGTAAAAAATATGTCATATTGACATGTTTTCTAAATTTTAGCGATTTATAGCGTTTTTAGATAGCTGTTTTTAGTTTTTACCTCTTTTGGTTATAATTTCTGCATATGATGAAGGAAAAATAGTGACATTCAATGCAATTAAACAGGGTATTTACGGGCTTTATCTGACAAACAGTTTTGGATATAGATTGAGAAAAGTGGATGATACAAGAGAAAAAAAAAGGTTAAGACTTGCCTATTCTGAGGCACAGCTGAGTGCCTTGAATATTTCTATCAAGATAGAAAACCCCGATAAACTACCTCAAAGCGGTCAATATCTTGTAGTGATCAATCATAAAAGTATCATTGACCCTCCTATTGTAGAAGTAGCACTTAAGGAAACAGAAATATTTGGTCCTTGGATCTCAAAGAAAGAGCTATATAACTCTTTTTTCTTTGGACTGTTTGTGCGTAATGCCGGATCCATACTTCTTGATAGAGAAAAAAGTCAAATGAGTGGTTTTTTTGCAGAAACAAAAGAGGCTGTAAAGCGTGGAGAATCTATTTTTATCTTTCCTGAAGGCACACGTAACAAAACAGATAAACCATTAACATCATTTAAAGAGGGGTCACGTCTTATTGCATTGAAAAACCGTTTGCCTATATTGCCCTTATATATTAAAACAGATGCAGATAAGGCATTAAAAAATGCATTAGAGGATCAAAAATTGGAACAGGAAGTGACGATTGTAATAGGTGACCTGATAGATTACAAAGAGAAAACAAACCTTGAAACGTTATACCGTGCAATGTTTTCTATATAAAAATTTCGTCTAGAATACTATTAATATACGCATTTGCCTTAAATTCGATAAGATCTTCAGGCTGCTCACCTGTGCCTATATAAAAAATAGGCATTTTTAATTCATCTGCGATACTTAGAACAGAACCACCTTTAGCTGTACCATCAAGCTTGGTAATGATGATGCCATCAATGCCGATCATCTCATTAAATGCTTTTGCCTGATTGATAGAAGAGCTGCCTTGGGTACCATCAAGGACTAGTATCTTACGGTGTGGGGCACCTTCAAGTGCTTTTCCTGCAACACGAATCATTTTCTTTAACTCTTCACTCAGGTTTGTTTGCGTATGCAGTCTCCCCGCAGTGTCTATGATAATGTTGTCAAAATCTTTAGCTTTTGCAGACTCAATGGCATCATAAACCACAGCTGAAGGGTCATGTCCTTGTTGTGTAGAGATGATAGGAATATCAAGTTTTTTGGCCCATCTTGTAAGTTGTTCTATCGCTGCTGCTCGAAAAGTATCTCCCGCGCCTAGCATCACTTTTTTACCTTCTTGCATGTAGCGATAAGCGAGCTTGGATATCGTAGTGGTTTTTCCTGCACCATTGACACCTATGATCATCTCAACAAAAGGCTTTACCTCACTCTCCTTGAAATCAGCTTTGTATTGAAAAACAGAGATAAGAGAGTTGAATGCCTGTATCTTACTGATTTTATCGGGTAATGTATTTAAAAGTTTTTCAACAAGTTCATAATGCACATCTGCTTCAAGCAAAATATCTTCAAATTCATCTTTGGGAATACTTTTTCGTTTACTCGGAGCAACATCTTTTATCGCTTCATTGGTTTTACCCAATACTTTTTTAAATATATTGAACATGCTGTATTACCTTGATTTTAGTTGATTTTTGGCTTGTTGTATGTCATATTCTATCATTTCTATAGGTACGGCACCTTCATAATGGGTGAAATATTCACCTTCTACATACATCACAGTAAGTGGGATAGAAAAATTTTCTGACAAATTGAGTTTGTTTGCCAGTGTGTTTGCAAATGCATCGTTATCTGAAGTGTAAGAGATAAAATAGTTGATTTTATGTTTAGTTATAAATATTTCTAGGGCAAGTTTATCAATACTGTCATGGGTAAGAATGCCTGCGATAAATAGTTCTGCTTGATACTTTTTTTGAAGATCATTCAAATAAGGTATTTCTCCAATACAGGGAGGACACCATGTTGCAAAAAAGTTTACGATAACAATGGGTTTATCATTTTGTTGAAAAGTGACTTTTTCATCGGAGATTGTAATGGCATGACTTTGGGCTTTTGTATCGGAAAGTGTAAATACATTTGATTCCTGTGCTGGGCGTTTTACTTCAGGTAAATCTGTTTGTTTCTTCTCTTGTGTAAATTTTGTGTCATTTTGTTTTTGTACATTTTTTGAGTGCAATATCTGAGTAGTATTTTCTATGGGTAGAGGTGTGATATCGGCCTTCTTATCTTCCCAGAGTATGGAGATAATAACGACGATAATGAGTGATATGAGTAAAAGAAGAGCAGCTATTTTATGCACACAGACCCTTTTGGTATAATTAGTACGGCGATTATAGCCAAAGAGCAATAAATAAAAAGACAGGGGCAGGCGTGATAAGCCTCAAAACGGATAGGTATGACAAAAGAGGGTAAAAAAAAACAATTTAGAACAGAGAGCTTAAAACGATTGAAAAAATCTTCCGGATTCGGCAGTTATCAAAAAGATAAAAAGATCGTAGAAATTTTGTATAGACATATCTTAGAAAGCCATGTTGAAAATGTTATGCTTTATATACCTTTAAAAATAGAGGTAAATCTATATCCACTTATAAAACGTTTACGTAAAGAAAAGAAAGTGCTCTATGTGCCATTTATGGAAGGTGCAAGTTTTAGATTGGTAAAATATAGACTCCCCCTAAAGAAAAAAGGGTTTGGGATAAAAGAACCTAATGATTCAAAACAATATAGAGTAAAAAATATAGATTTAGCTATTGTGCCTGTTGTCGGAGTAGATGTAACACATAGACGTGTTGGATTTGGAAAAGGTATGTATGATAGATTTTTTGAAAAAGAAAGTAAAAATATAAAACAAACAGTTTTTGTAGCGCGTGAATTGTGTTATAGCAAAGAGATTGTAACAGACGATTATGATGTAAAAGCAGACATGATCATTACCGCTTAGAATAGGGTTTTTAGTGTTCTATAGAACATGTAATAACAGAAGGATAATGAATGTTGGGACTAATAGGAGTTTCCGGTTTAACCGGGATAGTTATTGGGACAGGTGTGTGCTACCTATGGTTAAAAAACAGCACTAAAAATAGATTTTCATATATGGAGTTGGAAGCCAGAGCCAAGGCTAAAGCCATTGAGAAAGAAGTAGAGCTTTTACTAAAATCTGCACAGGTTAAAATCAAAGAAAAAGAGTTGGAACAAGAGCATCAATTTCAAAAACGTGTTGCAAGTGTAGATGAACGAAATCGTACGTTGATAGTACAAACTAAAGAGTTGAGTTCAAAAGAAGAGAGTATAAAACTTTTGCAACAGAGACTATTGGATAAAGAGATACATTTAGAGCATGTAGAACAAAAGAAGCAAACAGAGATCGCACATACTGTAGATAAAATGCAAAATATAGCTTCTTTAACAAAAGAAGAGGCAAAGGCATATATATTAGAAAAAGTTGAAGTACAGAGCCGTGCCGATATTGCAAATATCGTACGTAAGTATGAACAGATGGCCAAAGAGGAGGGCGAAAGAAAAGCCAATTATATTTTAGCGCAAGCCACTACACGATATGCTGGTGAATTTGCAGGTGAACGTCTGATTAATCTTGTGAGTTTACCCAGTGATGAACATAAAGGACGTATCATCGGTAAAGAGGGTAGAAATATTAAAGCGTTAGAGATGCTTTTAGGTGTAGATATAGTGATAGATGAAACACCAGGAGTGATACTCGTAAGCAGTTTTAATCTTTATCGAAGGGCTATAGCAACAAGAGTGATAGAGATACTTATAGAAGATGGACGAATACATCCTGGGCGCATAGAGGAAGTGCATACAAAAGTCGAAGAAGAGTTTGAACAAAAAACCTTTGAAGAGGGTGAAAATATAGTGATAGAATTGGGTCTTTTCCCCATGCATGCAGAACTTATGAGACTTTTGGGTCGTATGAAATACAGAGCCAGTTATGGACAAAATGCTTTGGCACATACTTTAGAAGTGGCGAAACTTGCACGTGTGATGGCAGCAGAAATGGGTGGAGATGAAAAACTTGCACTTCGTGCAGGTTTACTCCATGACATTGGGAAAGCACTGACACAGGATATGGGTGGTTCACACGTGGACATAGGTGCAGATCTTTGTCGTAGACACGGAGAACACCCTTCTGTGATCAATGCTATTTATGCGCATCATGGGCATGAAGAACCAGACTCTGTAGAGAGTGCTGCTGTATGCGCTGCAGATAAACTTTCTGCTGCCAGACCAGGGGCAAGAAGAGAAGTGCTTGAAAGCTTTACAAAACGCGTAAAAGAGGTAGAAGATATAGCAATAAGCAAAGAATATGTTAACCAGGCTTATGCGATTAATGCAGGCAGGGAAATACGCGTTTTTGTGAATGCCAATAAAATGAGTGACAACGAAACAGTACTCCTAAGTAAAGAAATTGCCAAGGAGATACAGGAAAAAGTACAGTATCCTGGTGAAATCAAAGTGAATGTGATCAGAGAAACACGTGCGGTCAATTATGCAAAATAAAAGCGACAAGTCGCGTGAGCACACTGCTGAAGTGAACACAGTGTTAACGTAGACTATGGGGCTTTGCTCTAGAGGCGTTATACTGAAAACAAGTACAGTATCCTGGTGAAATCAAAGTGAATGTGATCAGAGAAACACGTGCGGTGAATTATGCAAAATAAAATTTTAAAATCGTTATAATATAGTATATGAGTCAAAGTAAAAGGAGAAAAAATGGATCGATGTAAAGAGATACAAGCACATATAAGAATGGAAGAGCGTTATCAGGGATTGAGTCTTGTCTTTAGCCGTAGCGATACATTAAAATCAGAAATAATTACTGCTATTGATGAAGTAAAAGCCCAAACAGGGCAAGCACCTTTTATTTTCGAAAAAATTTCTAATGATAAAGATAACCTTCATGCAATCTATATAGAATTTCGTGATGATATACATAGAGAAGGTGGAGAGTTCTTAACCAAAGTACTTAAAAAATTACATATTGATAAATGTGAAAAGGATATATAAATGAAGAAAGTTTTAGCTGTATTATTGTTTTTAGGATTAGGTTTTCAGGTATTTGCACAAGATACTGTAGTGGTATTTGAAACAAATGTTGGAACAATTGAATTGAAAATGTACCCAGAAGTGGCACCACTGGCTGTAGAAAATTTTACCACACATGTTAAAAACGGTTATTATAATGGACTTATTTTTCATAGAGTGATCAAGAAATTTATGATCCAGGGTGGAGATCCTGAAGGTACAGGAAGAGGTGGTGAGTCTATATGGGGAAAACCTTTTAAAGATGAGTTTGCACCTAATGTTGTTTTTGACAGACCACTCCTTCTTGCGATGGCAAATAGAGGTCCAAAAACAAATGGAAGCCAATTTTTTATTACACTTGCACCCACAGGTTGGCTAAATGGTAAACATACTATTTTTGGTGAAGTGATTAAAGGGCAAGAAGCAGTACGTAAGATTGAGAATGTATCGGTTTCTAGAGGAAGCAATAAGCCAATATTTGATCAAGTCATTAAAAAAGCATACATCAAATAAGGATATTTTTTGAGCAAGGCCCAAAAAGCTACGTTGTCACTAAGGCAATTTCATCAGTGTGCACATACGACTAGTTCTACTGGGAAGGCATAAAGTGGATTTAAATACATTACGAGATGAGCGAAAAAAATGGCTTACATGGAAAAATATACTGCCTTACCAAGAAGCCATTAAGGCACTTAAGACATATGAAAATATTCAAGTGATACTGGGTGACAGAGTTGAAGTACAAATTCCAAATCTAAGTGCCCAAGATGCTCAACAGATAAAAGAAACAGCACGGCTTATGAAGCCTTGGAGAAAAGGGCCGTTTCAACTCAATGACCTTTTTATAGATTCTGAATGGCAAAGCCAAATCAAATATAATCTACTTGAACCTCACTTTGATCTTAAAGATAAGATTGTGGGTGACATCGGGTGTAATAATGGTTATTATCTGTTTCGTATGTTAGCACAGGACCCACAAAAACTTATAGGGTTTGACCCCTCTGCCATTTACTACTCGCAATTTCAGTTTATGAACCATTTCATAAAATCTGACATTGTTTATGAACTTTTAGGTGTCGAACATGTAGAATTTTATGAACATACATTTGATACACTTTTTTGTTTGGGTGTGCTCTATCACAGGTCTGATCCTGTTGCTATGCTGAAATCACTCTTTAAAGGACTTACCAAGGGTGGTGAGCTCATTTTAGATACATTTATGATAGATGGTGAAGGTGAAATGTGTTTGACGCCAAGAGACCGATATTCTAAAATACCAAATATTTATTTTGTACCTACCGTCAACGCCTTAAAAAACTGGTGTTATAGAGCAGGGTTTGAAACAGTTGAAGTGTTAGAAACGATGAAAACAGAACCCGAAGAACAAAGAAAGACAGAATGGATAGACACACAAAGTCTTGAAGATTTTCTTGACCCAAATGACAATACAAAGACTGTCGAAGGCTACCCCGCACCTAAACGAGTTTACATAAAAGCAATCAAATCACTTTAAAGTAATGGTAAATCATTATACTTAAACTTAATTTTATTTTTAAATAAGGTTGATTTAGCTATAAATACGCTAATAAAAGAGAAAAGTCGATAAAGTTTAAGCTTTGATTACTTTTCATTAATGGGAAAAGAATGAGAATACTAACCGTAGGATTCAATGACGAATACGTTAAAGAACTTGAAAAAGAATTAGATAAATATTTTATTTGTATTGTTGATAATGCCAAAGATATGTATGATGCAACCAATTTTACAGACTTTAGACACTATGAACTTGTTGTGATTGTGGATGAGGGTGTAAAGTTTTCATTAGAACGTTATGTAAATGAAGTAAAAAAGAAAAAGAGTGAAACAAAGATCATGATACTCACCAGTAATGTGAAGGCACAATCTGGCTTCTTCTCTTTGGGTGTAGATGACGTTATCTATCAGCACTGTGAATACCCAGATCTTATTGCTGCACGAGTTTTGGCAAATATGAGACACCTTTTTGGTACGCAAGTAAATATCGATAAGCTTGTGATTGACATTGCAAATAAAAAGATAGAATATGATGAGAAGATCGTTTCTTTAAATGGTAAAACATTTGATATCTTGGCTTATTTAGCACTACGCAAACAGCGTGTTTTCTCAAAAGATGAAATTATCAATGCACTTTGGGAAGAACCGGAGTATGTGAGTGATAACACGGTTGAAGTGGCGATTAATCAGATTAGAAAAAGACTGAAGAGTATCCTTGGATTCCAAGTGATTCATACGGTAAGAAGGCGTGGATACAAATTTTCTTATTGATGCTTGTGTTTATTACACTGCATTTTTGAGGAAATTTGCTTAGTCACTTACTGACGTAAGCTCTTTCGAAACAACCCTTAAATTGAGAGTACACTAACCACAAATATTTTTAATATATTGCTATAATTTTAAAAATTATTTAGGATGAATCATGCAACGAAATACCCATTTAAATATCAATACCTCACTTTGCGGAAAAGTAGTAAAGCTTCAAGAGAATTATGCAGAAGTTCTGCTACATACTACACAACAAATGGTAGCAGATACTCAGGGCCTAGTACATGGCGGTTTTATATTTGGTGCAGCAGATTATGCTGCAATGTCTGCAGTGAATGATCCTTATGTGGTATTAGGCGCTTCAAGGTCTACATTTATAGCCCCGGTTAAGGTAGGTGATGCAGTGATGTGTAAAGCTTCAATTGTGAGTATCAAAGGTAAAAAAGCCGAGGTCGAAGTAGAGGCTTTTGTGAGTGAAAAGCTTGTGTTTTTTACGACGTTTGTATTGCCTGCGCATGTATTGGGTTCATAGAAGCTTATGCTATACTTCATTTTTAATTTAATTCAAAGGTAAACTATAATGAAAAAATTCTTGCTCTATCTCATGTTAACGTTAGGACTATTGGCTGGAATCTTTGCGTATATTCTGTACACTGAAGGTGTATTTGAAACACAAGAACCGGTAAAAGAAAATAAGTTAGAACCTTTTATGAAGTGTGAGGCAGGAAAATGTGCTCCAGGAAAATGTGCTGGAAATTAAGGGTGCAGGTGAAGAGAATTAAATAGTTCTCTTTACCTGTTCTATCCAAAATGGTATAACGCGTTGTTCTGCTTTAAGTGTTGTACTCATTCCATGGCCCGGATAGATCGTATAGTCTCCTTTTAGCGTGAGTGCTTTTTCTAAACTTTTTACCATATCTTCTCCACTTGAGGAGGGGAAATCCCACCTTCCTATACTTTGTTCAAAGAGAAAGTCTCCGCTGAACCAGACATCGTTGATCTCTACAATACTACATCCCGGGGTATGCCCGGGAAAGTGACGGAATTTTATTTTCACCCCTTGAATATTGAGTTCCTCATCACCTACGATGATAAAATCAGGTTCACTTGGAGGAGTGCCTTGTCTTAGAGGGTCATCTGTAAGCATAAAAACATCCCCTTTAGGACAATAAATAGGGATATTTAATTTTTCTTGTACTTCAGCATTTGACCATACATGGTCAAAGTGTCCGTGCGTATTAAGTATGGCTACAGGGTTTGTGACATTGTCAAGTACCCATTGAGTTGCACCCATACCCGGGTCTATGATGAAGTCTTTGCCTTCAACAGTAGCAATGTAACAGTTGGTCTGGTAAGATCCCATAGGTTGTATTTTGATTTGCATGATATAATTCTCCTATGAATATATTTAGTCTTTTGGAACGTGCTATTATGAGTGATGATATTCTTATAAAAGAAGCGTTGACCACTCAATGTTTGGAGTATTGTATCCAAAATGAAATAAGGCACGATAATCATTTTACACCTATACAATTTTCACAACCTTCCTATGCTTCGAAATGTCACATTGTTGATCCCAGAGATTTGCCTGCAAGAAAAGACTTTGAGAGTAAAGAAGGTTTGGCTACTTTGGTACATGCCATAGCACATATAGAGTATTCTGCCATAGATCTTGCACTGGATGCTGTGTACCGTTTTTCTCAGATGTCCAATACCTATAAAATAGATTGGCTTGAAGTCGCTAGTGATGAGATACGACATTTTAAGATGTTGGAAGCTTTATTGACAGAAATTGGGTATAGTTATGGCGATTTCCCTGTACATTGTGGGCTTTTTGATGCAGCGGAACATACAACCCAGAGTATCCTTGAACGCATGGCGATTATACCGCGTTATTATGAAGCTTCAGGACTTGATGTTAGTCCACAGATTATCAAAAAACTAGAGAATAAACGCAAAAACCCTCAGGTTAAAAAACTGATAGATACGTTGAATATTATTTATGTTGAGGAGATAGATCACGTGTATAAAGGTGATAAATGGTTTAAGAGCCTTTGCAAACAAGAGGGCCATGAAGAGGGGAAGGAAGAGGAAGTTTATTTTGAGATATTGGAGCGTTATCAGCTGCTCTCAAAACACCGTCCTCATGTAAATGTTAAAGCCAGAAAAGAAGCAGGGTTTTCATGCAGCGAGATCAAAAAATTAGGTGCTAAGGAGTGTTCATGAGGATATTTTTTGAACAGATGTTTTTCTCCCCGCAGTGGTATCATTATCCTATGATAGTAGTGCTTCTCCCACTTTCCATAGTCTATGGATTTATCATGTCACTGCGTAGGATGTTCACTTCACAAAAAAACTTTCAAATTCCCATCATCTCTGTAGGGAATCTTATTGTTGGGGGAAGTGGAAAAACACCTTTTGTTATAACGCTTGCTTCAAGGCTTGAAAATGTGGTTATCATATCTCGAGGGTATGGACGAAAAAGTCAAGGTTTGGTCGAGGTGAGTGTAAATGGAAAGATACTTGTGGATGTGACTCAGAGTGGTGACGAGCCTATGCTGATGGCACAGGCNTTACCCAANGCAAGTGTTATTGTGAGTGAAAACCGGGAATTGGCTATCGCATTGGCAAAACAAAAAGGTGCAAAGTGCATTATCTTAGATGATGGTTTTAACCGTGTCGAGATAGCTAAATTTGAAATACTGCTTGAACCTAAGCATATTCATAATTATTTACCTTTTCCTGCCGGTGCATTTAGAGAATTTTGGTTTAATAAAAAGTATGCAGATATCGTAGCCAAGGAAGGCGAATCATTTACAAGACAAGTGGATTTTAAAGACCTTAGATCCAAGATGCTGCTTGTCACTGCTATTTCAAATCCAAGCAGGCTTGATCGTTATCTTCCTGAAGGTATTGTAGGAAAAGTATACTTGGAAGACCATGCATATTTTGAAGAAGAAAAGTTAAAAAAACACTTATCTGAATATGAAGCAGAGAGTCTTCTCATGACAGAAAAAGATGTGGTAAAAATACAAGGCTTTAAGTTACCTATCTCTGAAATGAAGTTAAAATTAGAGATAAAAGAGACCATCTTCACGCGAGTAGATGAGTATATAAAGGGATATCCACAATGAAAAATAAGATCGATGTTGTAAAAACGTTGCTTGAAGCTTTACCGTTTATCAAAAAATTTGCCAATGAAAAAATAGTGATCAAGTATGGCGGTTCTGCACAAACGAGTGATGCACTCAAAGAGCAGTTTGCACAAGATATTGTACTGTTGCATCTTGTAGGGATGAAGCCTATCATTGTACATGGTGGAGGTAAAAGTATTACAAGTCTACTTGCAGACTTGGGTGTGGATACAAAATTTGTAGACGGACAACGTGTGACTACCAGAGAAGTGATGCGTGTTGTAGAGATGGTATTGAGTGGTGAGATAAACAAAGAGATCGTTTCCTTGCTTGATAACCATGGCTCTAAAGCGATTGGTATCTCTGGAAAAGATGGCGGTTTTTTAAAGGGTATGCCTAAAGATTTTGAAAATTTTGGCTATACGGGAATCATTGAACATGTGAATCCGGAAATTGTAAACAATATTATTGAAGATGGTGCCATCCCTGTCATTGCACCTATAGCGGGAAGCAGTACGATGGGACATCCTGGGTTTAATATCAATGCTGATCTTGCTGCAAGTAGAATAGCTGTAGCACTTAAAGCAAGAAAGATACTTTTTTTAACAGACACACCGGGTGTACTCGATAAAGAGATGAAACTTATCACAAATTTAAGTATAGAAAAAACAGAAGCATTAAAAACTGATGGTACGATACAAGGGGGTATGGTCCCTAAAGTAGATGCCTGTATAGAGGCGCTTCGTGGTGGAGTAAAAAAAGCACACATCATTGACGGGCGTGTTGAGCACTCATTACTTCTGGAAATTTTAACAAGTGCTGGTGTCGGAACTTGTATTGAACTATAAGGAGAAAAACATGCTAAAAAGAGTATCTATGGTTTTTCTTTCTACATTATTATTTGCTTCTGTAGTAGAAGCAAAAAAATCTGTAGAAAAAAAAGCGCTTCAAAAAGAAAACTATCATTCTGTCTGGGAAAAAACGTATGGTGGCGATGACGGAGATATCGCACAGGGTATCGCCGCTCTTGACAAGGGTGAAAGTGCTTTAGTAGGGACATGTAAATCGTTTGGTGCAAAACGTACAGATATTTGTGTTTCACGTATGGATAGCAACGGTGAAATAGTATGGCGTGTATTGCTTGGTGGAGAAAAAGAAGAAGAAGCCAAGGCTATCATTCGTACACAAGACGGTAATCTGATGGTGTTGGGTAGCACCAAATCATTTGCCCAAAACTATGATAGAGATCTTTACGTAATAAAAATTTCTCTTGAAGGTAAGGTGCTCTGGGAAAAAAGTTTTGGTGGAAACCGTGATGAACATTCGCTGGAGGTATTGCAGCAACAGATGATGGGGGTATGCTTATTGTTGGTGATAGTAATTCGTATGGTAATGGATATAAAGATGTCTATATTGCCAAACTTGATAAAAATGGAAAAATGATCTCATCTTATATCATTGGTGGTGAAAAAGAAGATAGTGCACAAGCTTTGACACGCACTAAAGATGGCAATATGATACTTGTAGGATATCGTGAAACAGAGCGTTCGGGTGATACAGATTTTTTGGTATTGAAACTTGATCAAAATGGAAATAAAATTTGGGCCAAAACCTATGGTGCAGAGCAATCAGATAGGCTCGACAGTTTAGTGGCTACAGAAGATGGTGGCATTGTGGCAACGGGTGCCACACGTTCTTATGGAAGTGAACAAACAGATATGTCTGTGATGAAATTAGATACAGAAGGTAACATTGTGTGGCATAAGATTTATGGATTTAAATATTATGAATATGGTAATGCACTCACACGTTTAGGTGATGGAAGCGTGATGGTAGCCGGAGGTACAAGTACACTAGGAAAAGGTGATCACAGTGTCTATCTGATAGCACTAGATAAATCCGGAAAACTTATCTGGTCTCATGTCTATGGAGATAGAGGTAAAGACAGTGCACATGCTATTGCTCGTATGGATGATGGAAGTATCATCGTTGCGGGAGGAAGTGACAGTTACAGTAGATCGACAAAATTTTATATACTAAAAATAGATAAAAAAGAAAAAAATAATACTTAAGAAAAATTAAAGATAATGTTGCTATAATCTTTTCATACGGTTATACTGTATTGAAAAAGCCAAATTCATCGCGAGGTGGGTACGGAAAGTTATGGGTCTCACGTAGATCGCTATACTACCAATAGAGATATAAACTCATCTATCTTTTTAGAAAGTTTCCTTCTTCTATTACCTAAGCATTTTAGTGTTCTGTTTGCTTCTATGATTTTTATTAGTTGACATTCTTTTCCCTAAATCATCTTCTCCTATAATCGTAGGGTAAATAGATACTAAATGCTTACGTTACTTCACGCTTAACTTCACCCTTCATTCTTACAACCCTTAGCTTATTTGGCTATAATAATACTTCATATAAACATAGGATAATATAGATGCAATTTATTGAGACACGGGGAAATGACGGGCAGAAACCATCATCTGTACCATTTTCAGAAGCGATACTCAGCCCAAGTGCCAGTTTTGGTGGGCTATATGTACCCAAAGCACTTCCAAACTTAGATAGACAGTTTTTAGAGGGGCATCTCTCTAGTCACTATAAAACACTCGCATTAGACTTTTTAGAACAATTTGGTATAGATATTGAAACAGAAGTACTGCAAGAAGCGTTAAAAAGATATGATGCTTTTGATGACCCTTCCAACCCGGTACCTCTCTCACAAATAGAAGATGACTGTTTCGTTTCTGAACTTTATCATGGACCAACAAGAGCCTTTAAAGATATGGCATTGCAACCTTTTGGATATGTGTTAAGTAAACTTGCACAAAAAAGAGATGAGCATTACCTTATCATGGCGGCAACAAGTGGTGATACTGGACCTGCTACACTTGAGACATTCAAAAATCAAGAGGGGGTAAAAGTGGCTTGTCTTTACCCTGATGGAGGTACATCAGATGTACAAAGATTGCAGATGGTCACTGAAGATGCTTCAAATCTTAAAGTGATAGGGGTAAAAGGTAACTTTGATGATACGCAAAATACACTCAAAGACTTACTTGCTTCTGAAGACTTTAAAGCAGAGCTTCAGGAAAGAAATATCAAGCTTTCAGCAGCAAATTCTGTAAACTTTGGACGTATTATATTCCAAATTATTTATCATATTCATTCCTATTTGGAGTTGGTACGTCAAGCAAAAATTCAAATGGGTGAAAAGATTTATCTGGTTGTTCCAAGTGGTAACTTTGGTAATGCGTTGGGTGCGTATTATGCAAAAAAGGCGGGGCTTCCTATTGAAAAGATCCTTATCTCCTCTAATATCAATAACATTTTGACAGATTGGATCACTCATGGTACCTATGATCTTACGACACGTGAACTCATACAAACAGAATCTCCCGCTATGGATATTTTGAAAAGTTCCAATGTTGAACGTATTATGTTCGATAAGTTTGGTGCAGTACGTACGAAAGAACTTATGGAAGCATTGGCCAATAACGGTAAGTATCAATTAACTGCAGATGAACTTGCATTGTTACGTGAGGATTTTGATGCTTCTTACTCAGATGATGCAGAGTGTGAAGCTGTTGTTGGTGCATATGCAAAAAAAGGATATATCATGGATCCGCATACAGCAACATGTATGAGAGCCTATGAAAACCTAAGAGAAAAAGACCTCAATACAGTGGTTTACTCTACAGCAGAGTGGACAAAGTTTAGTCCTGCTGTTTCAAAAGCCTTGGGGCATGAAGTAAAAGATGATGTAGAAGCATTAAAATGGGTGAGTGCCAATGCAGAGGTAACCGTGCCGCCTATGATAACCGGTTTGTTTAAGAAACCGATCATCCACTCTGTGGTGGTTCAAAAAGAAGCTATAAAAGGAGAGATGTTAAACTTTTTATAGTTTAACATTATGGCAGTGTTCAAAGCTTTTTTAGTCTATTTATTCTTCATCGGTTTTTTAATGGAAGCAGTGGCTGCAAAATCAATGATTGATTGTAGGATTATCACGACAGACATTACGAAGTGTTATCCTTATGGCGCCAAGTTTCTTAAGGCAGAAGAGATCGTTTATGCGCAAGATAGAAAAAGATTGATCAGAGTAAAAAATTTACCCCGACTTGAAAGTAAACCTTTTATGAAAGTGATTTCAGTCAAAGATATGCTCGATAAAACCCTAAAAATAGAAAACGCAATACGTTTTAAGGGGAGTGAAAATACATCTGAAATACCATCACAAATTGTAAAAAAGCCATTGCTTCAGACAATACTTGAGAAAACTCAAACGACCTATGGAATATACATTGTGAGCAAAGGGGATGCTTTGAGTAAGTTGGCAAAGAAATTTGGATTAAAAAGACAAGAATTTGCAAAACTAAATGGATTAGATAGTAAGGCGAAGCTTTATATAGGCCAAACATTAAAAATGCCTTATGAACAAAAAATGGTTGATGCATTGGCATCTGCAGAATATAAAGTAGAAGATGGGGATACACTTATCTCCATAGGAAAAAAGTTTAATCTCCAGTCTAAAGCATTGGCAGAGTTCAACGGTATTAAAATGGATACAATAATACGCGCAGGAAGTACGATGAAGCTTCCTCTTCCTTATATTTTGGCACAAGAGAAAAGAGCTGAAGCAAGAAAGAAAAAACGTGCGGAAGAAGGCAAAATGGGTAGAGTCGATCCTGCTTCAAGATTTTGGTAAACAATCACTTCGTGTAACAGCTACAGCATACAGTTCACATGTAGACCAAACAGATAGTACTCCTTTCCTTGCTGCATGGAATAATCGTTTACATCCTGGAATGAAGATTATAGCTGTCTCGAGAGATATGCTTACACTCTATGGTATGAGGAATGGAACAAAAGTAAGGATAGGAGGACTTCCTGGCTATTATGAAGTACGGGATAAAATGAACAAACGCTATAAAAAACGTATAGATATTTATACCGGATTAGACCGAAGAAAAGCGTTACTTTGGGGCAGACGCAGTGTTGTGATCTATTGGTAATTAGAGTGACTCTAAGATCTCCAACACTTCTAGATACCTGTCACTTTTTTCTTCATAGATACTTTCAAGTGTAGATAATTCATCACTTAAAACAGTGAGACCTTTTTCCTGATAGCATTCGGGGTTTTGCAAACAGGCATTAAGTGCAGCAATCTTCTCTTCGAGTTCTTCGATTTCCTCAGGCAATGTGTCATAATCTTTTTGTTCTTTGTAGCTCAGCTTGGTTTGTTTTTTTTGGCTTACTGACACCTCTTTTTTGACAGATGTTTTGACTTCTTGTTCCAGTGCATCAAGTGCTTTTATTTCTTTTTCTATCTCTAAGTATTCGGTATAAGTTTGATAGGACTCTTCAACCACACCATCACCTTTAAAGATGAAGAGTTTAGAGGCTATCTTGTCAATAAAGTATCGGTCATGTGACACAAATAAAATCGCTCCAGGAAAGTGAATGAGTTTTTCTTCCAGTATGTTAATGGTTTGAATGTCCAGGTCATTGGTAGGTTCATCCAAAATAAGACAGTCTACTTTCTTAGTTAAAAGTAATGCAAGTGCCACACGATTTTTCTCTCCTCCTGAGAGCATACCTACTTTTTTATCTAAAAACTCTTTAGGAAAAAGAAAAGATTTTAAGTAACCATATACATGAAGACTGGCACCTTGTACTTCAATGTGGTCTCCACCATCAGGACAAAAAGTCTCAATAAGTGTTTTTTGGTCATCAAGCATTTCTCTGTGCTGATCAAAATAACCTATGGAAAAGTCCCCTTGCTTAATGATACCACTTTGTGGTTTTATGCGTCCTAGCATAAGTTTCAAAAGGGTTGACTTCCCTGCACCGTTGATCCCTACAATGGCTATCTTGTCTTTTTGTAAGATACGGGTACTAAAGGTTTCTATTAGTTTTTTACCTGGAACAGAGTAAGACATATTTTCAAGTTCAAAAAGCATTTTTTTACGTGATATACTTTCCTCACGGTTAAAATGTTTTTTTTCCCGTTCAAGTTCAACCATCATTTTACGAATGAGTGTCGGATTTTTCTTCGCTTCCTCTCTAAGCTCAAAAACCCGTTTTTTACGTCCTTGGTTACGTTTTTCTCTGGCTTTTACACCTTTCCCTAGCCACGCTTCTTCCTGTTTAAGTAGTCTTAGCAGATTTTCATGCCCTTTTTTCAACGCATGCATACGTGCTTCTTTTTGTTCAAGGTAGTTCATATATCCACCCGTATAACTGACCAGCTCCTGGTTATCTACTTCTACAACACGTGTCGCAATCGTGTCAATGAAATGCCTGTCATGAGAAATAAACAGTAAAGTAAAGTTCTCTTTGAGAAGCATCTCTTCTAAAAACTCAACCATATAAACATCAAGGTGGTTGGTAGGCTCATCAAGAAGGAGTACATCAGGTTTTTTGAGTATAAGAGAAGCCAGAGCAACACGGCGTTGTTCTCCTCCTGAAAGAGAAACAACAAGACGGTCTTCATAAGCCTTCAGATGAAATTCCTGTAGGACTCGTTCAATCTTGTCATCAAGATTCCAAGCGTTGTGATGGTCCAGGAAAGAGGAAACCTTTTCGAGTTTTTTGAGCAACTCTTCATTTTCAAAATTTTCAGCAACTTTAAGACTAAGCATATCATACTCACATTTGGCTTCTTTTAGTTCGGTAAGTTCGTTGAATATGGCTTCTCTGACTGAAAGTTCTGGGTCAAAATGGGGTTGTTGCGCAAGCATTTCTATATGTACAGCACTGTTGATGACTCTTTTTCCTTCTGTAGGTTCTTCTTCACCTATAATGATTTTCATCAGTGTAGATTTACCACAGCCATTTTGTCCAACGATGGTTACGCGTTCACCTTCATTTAGATGAAAATCAACCCCATTCAGAAGTAATTTAATGTCATACTGTTTTTTGATATCAAAGAGGTCAATGAGTGCCAAAGGTGTTCCTTATCATGTATTTTTGCATAAGGGTGCAATTATACCAAATGGAGTGGGTTTTAAGGCTTGATTGGGTATATTTCTCCATTATATATCAAGGACATTTATGTTAGAAACTATTATTATCTTCTATTCTATTTATACTTTTATGAAACTCTATATCTCTATCATGCAAATAGGGTATATCAATGAGGAAAAAAGAAAAACACCTGTACTGATGTCAGCTACCAAATATCTTACTGCAGGAAATTATGCAGTGGCAAATGGGAAACTTTCCATCGTAAGTACATTTGTAGATTATCTGCTTTTTATCTGGTGGGTCTTTTCGGGGTTTGCATGGCTGACTTCTATGGTGCATGTTGAAAGCAGTATCATGCAAGCAGTGGTATTTCTTTTTGGGTTTATTATTGTGAATTACGTGATAGGACTTCCTTTTGAACTGTATCAAAAATTTACGATAGATGAAGCATTTGGATTTAACAAAATGACCGCAAAAATGTATGTGATAGATACGCTGAAATCAAGTGTGCTCTTTTTTCTTTTGGGTGGCGCTGTTTTTGCTCTTTTATCTTGGATCATAGAGCATTATGAAATGTGGTGGATTTGGGGTTTTACCGCGATGTTTACCGTGGCTGTCATAGCCAATGTGTTGGCGCCCACATTTATGGCACTGTTTAACAAGTTTTCTCCACTTGAGGAGGGTGAACTTAAAGAAAAAATTACTGCGATGATGAACGAGGCAGGGCTTAAAAGTGATGGTATTTTTGTTATGGATGCGAGTAAACGTGACAGCCGTCTGAATGCATTTTTTGGTGGGTTAGGTAAGAGTAAAAGGGTAGTGCTTTTTGATACACTTTTAGAAAAACTGAACACCAAAGAACTGCTTGCCGTACTTGGACATGAACTAGGGCACTTTTCACACGGTGATATTTGGAAAAACATTGGGCTTATGGGTGTATTGCTTTTGATTGCATTTTATCTCTTTGGTCATTTGCCAGATGCGTTGTTTACACAGATGGGTGTTGTTCCTGAAGCAGGAGTTCAGATAGCTATGCTTATGTTGTTATTGCCACTTGTAAGTTTTGTCTTTACGCCATTCATGTCTTATGTCAGTCGTCACAACGAGTATGCAGCAGATGTGTATGGTTCGCAAATGGGCGGCAAGGAAAATCTTGTTTCTGCCCTGATGAAACTGGTCACAGAAAATAAGTCATTTCCAAAATCACATCCATTGGTGATCTTTTTTTACTATACACATCCACCAGTCCTTGAAAGACTCAAAGAGTTAGGCTTTGATGCCTCCGATACTATCTTTGAAGAAGAAGCAGTATTGTCTACGGATGGCATTTTCACCCATATGGATAGAAATGACGATTAAAGAAGCCCTCTCTTGGGCTAGACAAGAGCTCTTCGACGCTTGTGAACGCCCCGCTTTTGAAGCAGAATTACTGTTGGCATATCATCTCAAAAAAGAACGTACTTATTTGCTTCTGCATGAGATGCAGAGTGTCCCTGAATTGGATGTCTTTCAAAAACTTATTCAAAGAAGGGCGTTGCATGAACCTTATGAGTACATTGTGGGATCAGCCAGTTTTTATGATATTCATCTTGAAGTAGAAGAAGGGGTATTGATACCCCGTCCTGAAACAGAGATACTTATAGACTTCGTAGCCAAGATCATAGAGAAAGAAAATATCACGAAAATGGCTGAAATAGGTGTAGGGTCTGGTGCCATCTCGGTTGTATTGGCCCGTAAGTTTCCGAAGCTTCACAGTATCGCGACAGATATTTGCGATATACCGATAAAAGTTGCAAGGAAGAACATCGACACATTTAATTTAAATAAACAAATAGAACTTCGCAAGTCTAATTTGTTAGACGAGGTACATGAAGCCTTGGAAATGGTTGTTTCAAACCCTCCCTATATAGCAGAAGATTTTTTACTTGAATCTAATGTCATTGATTATGAACCCAAAGAGGCACTTTTTGGAGGAAAAGTAGGAGACGAGCTACTCAAACAGATTATCTTGGATGTAAAGCATAAAGGGGTCAAGTATCTTGCATGTGAAATGGGATATGATCAAAAAAAACCGATACAAGAGTTTGTTAATGAAATCGGGGTAAAATACATAAAATTTTACAAAGATCTCTCAGGGTTTGATCGTGGGTTTATGATTCAATTTTAGCATACACTGGTCAAGTATGAGAATGATGATAAGATGAAGGAGAAGAGTGATGAACAAATATTTTAGAATGATAACCATGGCATACTTCGTACTTTTAGGTGCGATGCTTGGGGCAGGGCTCTATGCAGGTATCGTAGTGGCACCCGTTACTTTTAACACAGACCAATGGCTGGGTTCAGATATGTTAACACGCTTTCAAGAAGGTCAGATCATGACAGAGAACTTTTTGAGACTCTCTTACCTAGTCAATGTGGTACTTGTTACTGTGATACTGTATGAAGGCTACAAGTTTAAAAAATTTGAGCGAGATACTTTGACCCAGGTTGCGACATTTTTTGTTCTGGCTACAGGACTGCTTTTTTCTCAGTACTATATCCCCGATATCATTGCGATGCAAAATCAGGGTGTGGAAGCGACAAAATCAGTGGCATTCATAAATACGCATAAAGGCAGTGAGATCAACTTCAAGATTTTTTCTTTGGCACTTTTAGTACTCATCGTTCAAAATATGCGAAAGGCGTGCAAGTAACAGTATGAGTGAAGTATTAGCACATCCTTTCAAGCCGGTTGTATTTCAAGATACCAAGATATTGATACTCGGATCTTTTCCGAGCATCAAGTCATTTGAAAAGAATTTTTACTATGCCCATCCCCGTAATCAATTTTGGAAGATCCTTGAAAAGGTAACGACCTATCCTGTAAACAACCGTGATCAAAAGATATGGTTACTTAAAGCGTGTAAGTTTGGACTTTGGGACATGGTAAAAGTGTGTAGTCGAGAAAATTCACTCGATAGTTCTCTGGAAAATGAAGAGGTGAATGATTTGGAAGCTTTTCTAGAAGCGTATCCTGGCATTGCCAAATTGGCATTTACAGGTAAAAAAGCAGAAGCACTGTTTAAAACACATTTCTCACATCTCACTATAGAGACAGTATACTTGCCTTCGCCATCTGCTGCCTATGCAAAAATGAACTTTGAAGCAAAAGTAGCTGCATATAAAAAACAGTTAGGGTATGCATAATGGCAGTTTGGGCTATAGGCGACATACAAGGGTGCTATGACTCCCTTAAAGCTTTACTGAAAAAGATAGACTTTGATGTTACAAGAGACAAACTATGGATCGCAGGAGACTTGGTCAACAGAGGTGAAGGTTCACTGGAAACATTGAAATATCTTTACAGTATCAAAGAAAATGTTGAGATAGTTTTGGGAATTTTTTTTTTTATGGTATCAAAAAGTCAAATCCAACCATTGATCCTATACTTCAGTCACCAGAAGCTCAAAAGCTCATAGATTGGCTTAGAGGACAAAAATTTTTACATGTGGACTATGAACTTGGTTTTTGTATGGCACATGCGGGTATTTCACCTGAATTTGATCTAGGTATGGCCATGATGTATGCAAAAAGTGTTGAGGAAAAATTGCAAAGCGATCATGCCTCTGTTTGGCTCGAACAAATGTTTAGACAAGGTGAAAGACGTTTTAACAGGGATGCCAGTCTTGTAGACATAGACCGTTACATCGTAAGTGCATTCACCCGTATGCGCTTTTGCTATGGTGACCACAAACTTGATTTTGATCAAAAAGGACCACCTACAGAGGAGCTCAGGAAAAAAGGATTGAAACCTTGGTTTGAGTGTGAGTATCGCAAAGACATTGACTTGCGTATCATCATCGGTCACTGGTCCACTTTGGGATTCTATGAAGATGAACATGTATTGGCATTAGATACAGGGTGTCTATGGGGAGGTCAGCTTACTGCAGCACGTATAGACAGTGATGAAGTTGAAATAATTTCTGTCGACTGCAGTAGAAAAGATGAAGAGGAAGTTGAGACTCTTACTTCTTCCTCAAATAATCAATTAAATATTAAGACATGATCTCTTCGATCGTGATATAGTCTCCAACTCTACCGGTCATCTGTTCAACATTGGTATTTACCGGAAGTGTTTTTTTGCCCGGTTTCTGTTGCATGTTGCCATGCTCTTACTTGCCGTAGGAACTCATGTACATTTCTCCCAACCATATGAAAAAGAGGTAGTGACCCCAAGAGGGGGGGTCTTCAAATAGGATTAGTTAAAATCAGGTTTGGGTGTTTTCATTGTGCTTTTTGGTAGTTGAGGGTAGGTGATAGCAGGTTTTCTTCCTTCAAGTGCACCAAAGAAAGTGACCATTTTAGACGCATCTTCATCTGAAATATTGATACCAAGCTGTGTGCTACCCATCTCTTTGATAGCATCTGCTAAGTTCCAGATACTACCATTGTGAAAATAAGGAGCAGTTTCGGTGATATTTCTAAGTGTAGGTGTTTTCACCATCCCTTGTGCATCGCCCTTAAAGTCGCCAACATTAGCAAATTTGTATTTTGCAGCAAGTTCAAATGGTTGCATTGTACCACCAAGAGCGATACCTGTATGACAGCTTGCACAGCCTTTATCTATAAAAGTATGAAGACCTTCTTTTTCTGCATCGGTCAGTGCATCTTCTTTACCATTCAGAAAATCATCAAATCGTGAGGGTGTTACTAGTGTTCTCTCAAAAATGCCAATAGTAGCCGTGATGGTTTCAAAATCTATTTTTATCTCTTTGCCATACGCTTTTTTAAATTCTTCTACATAAGCAGGGATAGAGTTGATTCTCTCTTCTACCAGTGACTTTGGTGCAGCCATTTCGGGAGCGCCTGCATAGGACCTTGTGCCTGGTCTTCCAAATGAGGGCTTCTACCATCCCAGAACTGTGCAGTAAAAAATACTGAGTTATAGACGGTAGGTGAGTTCAGGTGATGTGGATTTGCTGTCCATTGATGTCCAACAGCGGCAGAAACGCCATCTGCTCCACCAAGACCAAGATTATGACAAGTGTTACATGAGATAATACCACTTTTTGAGAGTCGTGGTTCAAAATAGAGTTTCTTCCCAAGTTCAACTTTTTCAGCAGAGCTTGTCCCCTTTGGGTCTGTCAGTTTTGAAAGTACAGTTTGACTCTCAGGGATCGGAACAAGACCAGAATTTTTTGCTTTCTCTGCGACGGAAGTAGCGCCCAATAAAAACGAAGATACTAGCAGCGATGTAACAAGCAATTTAGATATTTTCATGATGTTCTCCTAAGATAATTAAGGGACAATAACCCCTCTTATCTAAGAATATCTTTTATAGTCTTAAAAAATAATAAATATAATAATAGGTGATATCATACTTCCGGGAATAGAACCGTACTCTCTAAGAGATAAAGTGTAGAAAAAAGTTAAAATATTATTTCACCATGTGTCCCACAAATTTAGACATATTATCTAAAATTTTACCACCTTTTCTAAAACCAAGTCCACAGGCTTCATAGGCATAAAATACACCAGCCTGATAAGCGTCTCCTTGTGTATCTGTCAGTAGTTCAGTATAGGCTTGGTAGACCATTTTATGATTATCATAGTCACCTTTTACTGTTTCTATAGTGTTTGCTTCTTCATCTAAAATACACACACTTCCACCTTCTCTACCAAAAACAGGTTTTTTTACCTGTTTTTTTCCTTCTAGTGGTTCAAAAGAGCTTTCAAGAAGAAGAGGATGGTTTGGGTAGAGATCCCATAAAATCTTGAGCAAGCCTTTACTTTGAAAGAGTAACGTGTATGCTGGATTAAAGATGATGGCCTTTTGGTTTTTAATGATGTGGGTAAGAAGCATCGCCAGATCAGACTCTTCAAGTGCTATCTCTTCCCATGGGATGAGTTTAAACCAAAGTTCATAGTTTTTATTTTTATAAAAAATACCTTCTTCTGGAGAAAACTCTATATCGTCTATGTAGGCAAACTCTGTATTGAATCCTGCTTCTGTGGCAATGTACTGTAGCAGTCTTACTGTATTTTCCTCTTCTGAATTTCCTTTGACCGAGGTAAAAAGAAAATCCCATCCATCATAGCGTTCTTCAAATGTTGAAACATCTTCTTCAAGTGTCACGAGACGTTTGAAGTTGTCGACAAGTGCTTCATACAGTGCATTGAACTGACGCTCTTCTTCAAGACCATTTTTCTTGAGCATAGCCCACTGTACAATAGCAGTTTCAAATAGTGCAGTCGGAGTGTCTGCATTAAACTCTAAAAGTTTTATAGGTTTTCCGTCCACTCCACCAGCAAGATCAAAACGGCCGTATAGATGCCAGTGTACATCACTTTCCCACGACTCTTTAATCACATCTATAAGGTTAAAAGGTATGCCTATCTCATGGAAGAGGTTGTTTTCCACAACATGCTCGGCTGCTTGAACAACCATGTCATAAAGCGTATTGGTCGCTTGATAATATGCTTCAGCTTCATCTTCTGAGATGACGACTAAGGTATCAGAGATATAACTTGTTTCATCACGGTCTGTATGCCAGACAAATCCGAGTGATTCTAAATAGTCTGTGTCTAATGGTGTGGTTTTTTGTAAATTTAACATTACTTAACCACCAAAGAAGCCGCCTGAACGGCTTGAAGATTTTTTATTTCCAAAAAATCCGCTTCTTTTACTACTGCTTTTTTTAGCAGTATTAAAACTTTTTTGACTTCTTGTGTAGGTAGAAGGAGACTTATATCCTGCTTTTCTGTTATTTTGGAAATTTTGGTTACCAAAAAGTTTAGATCCTATCCAAGACCCGATCATCGCACCTGCGATACTTGAGAGAAGTACTTCTCCTAAACCCATACCGCCCTGTTGTGACATTTGTGGATCTTGTGCTTTGGTGAGGTTGGAAGTGCCATTGTCAATTTTGGCTGCCTCTTGAGCCACTAATGCATCCATTTCAGGTTTGGTTAATACACGCTCAGTTCCATCAAGCTGCTTGAGTACGATACGTGTTTCCTCTGCAGGAAATTCATCCTTGATTTGGTATCTTCCCGGAGCTGTTTCTTCGATAATAACAAAAGCATTTTGAGCTTTATTCTCTTCTTGCTGTTGCTGGTTGTTACTAAAACAGCCTGTAACACCAGTGGCCAAAAGTGCACCAAGACCAGTCGCTGTTGCGATTGTTGAAAGTTTTTTTATGTGTTTCATATTGTATCCATCTATAATAGTATTGAGGGTATCATAGCAAAAAATGATTAAAGCGTGTTTTTTGAATTTTGTAAGATTGCATGGATGTCATCTGAAGATTAATTTGCTTATTAAAGAGAGATGGAAGTGACTCTCTTTAATAAAGGGGGATTCGTGGAAAGTGCTGTTTAATCCATTTGCTTTCTAAGGAAAGTAGGTACATCTAAAATGTCTTCATTTTCTCCATTGTAACCACCTACAACCATTTTACTTCTGACTGTATTGATGTCGCAAGTATTCACATTTAAAAGTGTTTTTTGTTTTGTGATTGTGGGTTCAGTCACAGCATTTTTATCTTCAAAACCTGTCGCAACGATAGTAATTTTTACTTCATCAATCGCCATGTTTTCATTGGTTGTTGTACCAAAGATCACAGATGCATCTTCATCTGCACTCTCTTCTACAATGCTCATCGCTTCACCGATCTCCATGATAGGATAATCGGGGTGAATGTCAAAGTGTACAAGTACGCCCATCGCACCATCGATAGAGATATTATCAAGAAGTGGAGACTCGATGGCAGCTTTTGCAGCATCATATGCAGCATTGGTTCCAGTACTATACCCAGCACCCATAAGTGCTAGGCCTCTGTGACTCATGACTGTTTTCACATCGGCAAAGTCAAGGTTGATATCATTTTCTCCATGAGAAAGAATCACTTTAGAGATACCACCAACGGCCTGTGCAAGAATATCATCTACCATTCTAAAGCTTTCTTTAATACCAAGGTTTTTTTCTACAATAGAAAGAAGTTTTTCATTGGGTACAACAATAATAGAGTCACTCTCTCTTTTGAGTTCTTCTAAACCTTCTTTTGCAAGCTTTGTTCTTTTTCTACCTTCAAACTTAAAAGGACTTGTTACGATAGAAACAGTGAGTGCACCCACTTCTTTTGCAGCTTGGGCAATGATAGGTGCAGCA
>JGI11705J14877_10000287_pt1 | contig 32185 bp, 34 predicted proteins | sample Etolaghawater15m_FD_14877 | JGI IMG/M metagenome (IMG submission 14877)
TGAACTACGGCTTGCTGTTGTTCTGGGCGGGGATGTTTATCTTTGCCCATGATTGGTTGAAGCAGCTGCATGCGCGCTGGTTTGAACTGTCACGCGAGCGCTTTGATGCGATTCACTACGCCTTGATGGGCGCATACAAGATTGGGATTTTCTTACTGAACCTGATGCCGTATGTGGCGCTAGAGATTATTTCCACCTAAGCATCCATCGTTACTGCAGATAAGGCTGCAGCTTCTCCCGCAGATCAATGCGGACCTTCAGTCGCTGCAATAGAAGAAAGAGCCCAGCCATCTTGCGGTGCAGCAACAGAACCTCAATCGGCGGGAAGCTTCCGTAGTTTCCTTGCTCTTGCATACGCAAGACCGAGTCTTGGATTTCTTCGACGAGGTTACTCTCGGCAAAAGCATAGGGCTGCGCTGCGCGTAGCGGACTGACCGCTTGATTCAACAACTCAAGTACCGCTCTACGATATTGCTGAGTATCGTGCGCCGTAAGATAGCCAACGGCTTCTGCATACTGCAGCATGTTTTGTTTATTGCCGTCGACGCAGGCTGCAAGTAGGCCCAGCAGGTTTTGTTTTTCTTGCGCGGCATAGTTGCGGGTCGCGCCAAAGTCGATGAGCTGCACCCGCGCCGTATCGAAGTCGAACAAATAGTTGGCGTAGTTTGGATCGGTTTGCACAACGCCCCAATTGAAGATTTCTTGAAAGGCGAGATCGACGATATGTTCTGCTGTGCGCTGCCGCAGATCATGCGATGCAACAGCGATCTGCTCGATCGATTCGCCAGGCAGGAACTCCATCACGAGAACCTCGCGCGTACACAGCGCATCGATCAACTCGGGTACTTTGAAGCGTGTATCACTGCCAAGTAACTCAGCGTAGTTGCGCAGATGTTCCGCCTCACGCAGATAATCTGCCTCGGTATGCAGTTGGGTTTTGGCTTGCTCGAGCAGCGTTGTGACATCGACATCTTCAGGCAATAAGCGCAGCCATGAAAATAGACTCGCTGCATTATCGACATCGCTATTGATGCTTTGCGCGATGTTGGGGTATTGCAGCTTTACCGCGACATGACGCCCGTCCTTTAGCCATGCCTCATGCACTTGGCCAATCGAGGCCGCCGCAATCGGCGTGAAATGAAATTTCTGAAAATGCTCGGTCCAATCTGGACCCCACGCCTGCTCTAACTGTTGCCCGACTTGGCCGAGCGGCATGACATGCGCCTGTCCACGCAAACGATCGAGCAATGCACTGAGCTCGGGCGAAAGAATTTGGCCGCTATCCATCGAGATCAGCTGGCCGAGCTTCATCGCTGCACCGCGCATCTTCGACAGGGTTTCGGCCACGCGATTGACATTTGCGGGCGTGAGCAACACGTCTTGTAGCGATGGCCATTGTCCACGTAACACGCGACGCGAGCCCTCACTGAGCATGCCGCCGGCCACACCCAGCGCCAGTCGACCCATCAAGCCGAAGCGATCGGTTCGCGAGGTCGGCACTTTGTGGGTTGGCATCACCCGTTTTGGATCTGATTTCATGGCCATGGAATTTTTTTGATGGAAGCGCTGTCAGAGCGAACTCCCACCCCACTCATTGGAGATCAACCATGCTGAACAAGCAACTTGCGATTTCTGCGCTTGCCGGTGTTGGCTTATTGGCTGCGGGCCCTGCTCTCGCGGGCCACCACCCTCATGGCGACGGCGCGAAGTACCACAAAATGGGCCACGGCCATCCTCACATGTGTCATAAGAAGATGAAGAAGTATCACCATGGCATGGGTCATGGCTATGGTGGTTATGCACCCCGTCCACAACATCATCACTACCACTATTACTTCTACGGGATGCCGCCACATGGCGGAGCTCCACAGGGACAACAGGCACCTGCGCCGACTGCACCCGCTCCAGGACCTGCGCCAAGCTACTAGCTAAAAAAACCGCCCCATCGGGCGGTTTTTTGATCACGCCAAAGCAAACTTGAATCTACGCTGCCGCGTCTTTCTTTTCTTTCTCGCCGGCGATTTCAAACGAGTCGGAGTAGATCCGGTCATCCGGTAGGCCAGCGGCGAGGAACCCGCTGCGACAGGCATCGATCATGACTGGCGGACCCGCCATGTAGACATCGACGCCGCTCATGTCGGGGAAGTCGGCGAGCACGGCGCTGTGGACGTAACCCGTGCGGCCGTTCCATTCACCTTGCGCATCCGATAAGACTGGGATGAATTTCACGTTGCTGTGCTGCGCGGCCCAGGTCTCACCGAGGTCTTTCAGGTAGAGGTCGACGACATCGCGCACCCCCCAGTAGACATGAATCTCGCGCTCGAGCTTTTCGGCAATCGCGTGTTCAACAATGGACTTAATTGGNGCAAAGCCGGTCCCACCCGCCACCATGACCATGGGACGATCAGAACCCTCGCGCAGATAGAAATTCCCTAACGGACCCTCGAAGCGCAGGATGTCTTTTTCATGCATGGCGTTGAAGGCGTAGTCGGTAAACGTGCCGCCTTCGACATGACGAATGTGCAACTCGATACGCGCATCGTCATGCGGCGCATTGCCCATGGAAAACGCACGGCGTTTGCCTTGTGTGAGGATCTCAATGTACTGGCCAGCCAAGAACGGCATGCGATCGGCTTCGGGTAGTTTTAAATACAGACGGATGACATCGGGCGCGAGTCGATCAATGTGATCGACTTTACACGGATAGATCTTCGGCTCGATCTCGCTGGCGGTCTCGATTTCTTCAACCTTGAGCTGGATTGCACCCACCGGGCGCGCTTGGCAGCACAAGACCGTGCCCTTTTCGATTTCATCGTCGGCCAGGACATCGCGCGGATCGTAGTCTTTGGGATAGGCCACTGCGCCCTCGGTCACCTGCGCGCGACAGGCGCCACAGAAACCATTACGGCAACCGTAGGGGAAGCTAAAGCCATGGTTCAAGGCAGCTTCGAGAATGCTTTCTTCGGAGAGCACTTCAAAGGCGTGGCCACTCGGCTGGGCGGTAACGTGATCAGTCATGGCAGTACAAGCGGCGGGTGCCGACGGGGGTCAGGTTAGCTGAATTCCTGACTATTGTACTTGGTTAATGGATGATGGCAACGCCTGCGGGTGGTGACCCCGCCTCGTTGCTTCAGCGCAGGCGCCGGGTTTTTTCCAGCATGCGGTGGGTCGAGAGGTTGTTGTTGTAGCGCGCGACTTGATGCAGCGGCACCCAACGAATGTCATGGGATTCATCGTTACCCGGGATCGATGTGCCGTCATGAATCTCGAGCAAGAATCGGATGTCGAAGTGCTGGTGACGCGGCCCGCGCGGGCTGGCGTCGATGGTGTGGATGTCGACATCAAAGATGTCGGGGTGCAATAAATGAATGTGCGCTGGGTCGAGGCCGGTCTCTTCGGAGACCTCGCGCAAGGCAACGCGCTGTACATCGCCGTCACCATCAGCGTGCCCGCCAGGCTGAAACCATTGATCATGCTTTTTGTGATGCAACAGCAAGACATGATCGCGTGTGGGGTTTACCACCCACGCCGATCCAGTGACATGACCGGGCCAGAGATCGCAGTGAAAGCAATCATTGTGCTGCTCGACAAAGTCGAGGGTGCGTCGGACATACGCCGCTTCTTCAGCAAAGCGCGTGCGATAACCGCGAAGCAGGTTGAGTAACTCAAGCCGATGCATGGCTTAGGTTCCGGATGGATTCTCGACTGCGTATAGCGCTGCCGCTGCTGCTTCGTCGACATCGCTCTCGCGGCCGGCAATGATTAAGCGTCCGAAGGCACCGACCGCACTCACATCCACCAAAGTAATTTGTGCGGCCTTCTCGGCTTGGTTCGCAGCATAGATGATGTAACCGGCTGGCTCGGTTTCGAGAATGAACATGCTCTGGCCTGGAAGAATCATCGAACCGCGGCGGTTTTGGCGGTTGATCAACACCGTATGTTCCGGTGACATGCCGCGAATGGTTTCGTGCCACGCAACATTACAACGCTGACGATCCGACTGTTGCGCGCCAAGGCGTGAGAGGACGATCTCACCTGCCGCACGCACATCACTCTGGTCACGGTGATGAATCACCATCGAGCCATAAGCACGCTCAACGACCTGTTGCGAAAGGTGTACGCGGGTGGCTTTGAGGGCAATGTCGGTGAGACGATGCACCGCCATGCCCGGCGAGACTTCAACCCAAAGGCAGGCATCTCCCGGGGTCGGCGGATAGCCCTGCGAAACCGTCGCCATGTACTCGGCGAGCTGCGGTTGCAGCGCATCGATGTAGACATAGGTACGAAGCGTAATCATGAACTGCACTCACCCGACTTAGCCGTTAGGCGTAGCGACTTTCTTTCTGGCCGCTTTCTTTTTCGGCTTCGCCTCTTTGGCAGCCGATGCAGATTTCTTACTTTCGTTACACCAATCAATGCCCTGCAAGGCCGGCCACATGGTGATCATCAGCTCGCGCAGCGTTGGGCCATGTTCGATTGCGAAATCAAGGAATGCCTTGGCCACCAATGACAGCTCTTTGCCTCTTGGATAGACCAGATACCACTGGCGCGGAATCGGGAAACCTTCCACATCCAAAATCGCGACGGGACCGTCGGCACCTTCCAGCGTGAGGGTGTGCAATGACAGAATCGAAATCCCGAGCCCACCGACAATCGCGTGCTTGATCGCCTCATTACTGCCGAGCTCCATGCGCACGTTTGGGCGCAAGCCCTTGGATTCAAACAGCTTGAGCGTGACATCACGAATCCCGGAACCTGGCTCACGGATGATGAGTGGCTCTTGGGCAATGTCTTCAAACTTGATCTTCTTCTTGCCAACCAACGGATGATTGCGCGAGGCCATGACGACCAAAGGGTTTGGCGCAAACGGAAACGCCTCGACATCCATTTCACCTGTAGGCGCCTGGCCCATGATGTACAGATCGTCTTCATTGGCCTGCATGCGCTCGATGATGCGCTCCCGGTTGGTGACCTTGAGCGAAACATCGATCCCCGGATGCAATTGACTAAACGCACCCAGTGTTTCTGGCGCGAAGTATTTTGCGGTGGTAATCACGCCCAAACGCAAGCGCCCACGCTTCATGCCCTTCAAGTCCGCAAGCTTCATTTCGAGATTCGCGAGCTTTTCAAAAATCACGCGACACGCGTCGTACAGCTCTTGCCCTGCTTCGGTTGGCTTCACGTTGCGACCCACGTGCTCAAACAGTGGCAGACCCATGGCATCGGCGAGCTTCTTGATCTGCATCGAAACCGTCGGCTGTGTCAAAAACAGCTCCTCTGCCGCGCGGGTAAAACTACCCAAGCGCACAATCGCCTCAAACACCTGCAGCTGACGCAGGGTCGCATGCCGAATCAGAAAATCAGGCATCGCCGAAGGCGGTGTGTAGGTGTTGTCAGAAAAAGGCATAGGGGGTCTCTAGTAATGACCGGGGAACGGGCGCGGTCGCAGTAAGGGACGATTGCGGGGTTCGGGCAGATGTTCATCCACCACAGGGGGTAACGCACCACTAAATCGTTGTTCCAAAAGTTCTAACGCGGTCTCCTTGTCGGGGAAGAACTTGTCAGTCCCCAAATCGGACACCAGACCACTACGCTCAAGATTACGCATGACTTGATGCTTGAGTCCACTGAAAAAGAGTGTCACACCGCCCTGCGCGAGGCGCGCCGAGACTTCATGCAGCTTTTCTTCACCCGAGGCATCAATTTCATTGATCCCGCTGCAAATCACCAAGATGGCTTTGGCATTTGGGAAACTCGACTTGGCTTCGAGAATGGCGTCCTCAAAATACGCCACATTGATAAATGTGAGCGAGCCATCGAAGCGCACGGGGACGAAGCGCTCACTCAGCGGCGTCAACTTGTGCGCGCGCATGCCACCGATTGTGCCATCCAACTTACGCGACACGATCTCGGCGCGCGGACGCATGGTCTGAATCAGGTAATGCAGCACGGTCAGCGCAATGCCGATGAGGATGCCACTGGCAATATCCGGCGCGAGTACCAGTGTGGCGATGAAGGTCATCAAGCCTACCAAGGCACCCACCCGATCGAACTTCCAGGCGTGCAAGAGCGGGCGTACACGAATCAGGCTGAATACCGCCATCATCACAATCACGGCGAGCACGGCTTGCGGCAAGTGATAGAGATACTCGGTAAAGAATAAAAGCACGAGCACCACAGCCAGGGCGCTGATGATCGCGAAAATACCGCTCTTCGCACCGCTGTTTGCAGCCACTGCTGAGCGGGAGAAGGATCCACTCACGGTATATGAACTGAAAAAGCTACCAGCAATATTGGCCAAGCCCTGACCAATCAGCTCGCGACTGGTATCGACACGCTCGCCGGTAACCGAAGCAATGGCTTTGGAAATGGAGGTGGCTTCCATGAAACCAATCAAGGCCATAACCAAGGCCGAGGGCAGCAACGCCAAAATGAATTCCGGGTGAATCTCAGGCACCGCCAAGGAAGGCAGACCTTCCGGAATGGTGCCGACCACGTTACCGCCACCACTTAATAAGACCCGTCCTTCTTCCACATCTTGGAAGCGCCAAGAGTACACATCGTCCCCTGCCTCCGCTTCCGAGGTATGCAGGACGATGGAGTCAGTGCTCATGTCGCTACTTTCATCCGCATACAGCGGCATTGAATAGAGCTTGAGATAGAGTGCATTTCTTGCTGACTTGTCCTGCTCGAGCGAGGTCTGCACCACTAAATTACGCGCCAACAACCGTGCCTGATCGTCAATGGCATTGCGCACTTCTGCTTCATTAATCTTTTGATTGTTGTCGGTCAGCTCCGTGGTGAAGCTTGCGATCCTGGCTTTTAAGGCTTCAAACTCCTGCACCTGCTCGAGATATGAAGCATCTGCAATCTGCGTCGGCGAGATGTCCGTCTTCTTCTCAAATCCAATGAGCGCACTTACCAAGGTTCCCAGCAAAACAGCGATCAGGATTCCAGGCAATTTGGGGCGATAACGCTTGAGCACATCAATGAGGATCCACGCCGCGGCCGCGAACAACAGGGTCATCCAATGGAGCTGGGGAACCTGCAGCAGGACATGCATCAAGTCATTCAAATAAGAATCGGTGCGCGGAAACGGCACGCCCAACACCTTATTCAATTGTGACAACCCAATGATTAACGCTGCGGCATTGGTAAAACCCACAATGACCGGACTCGAGAGCAAATTGACCAAGGCGCCGAGCTTAAATACACCTAGGAATAGGCGCAGGACCCCCACCATGAGCGCCAACATCACGGACAACATGATGAAGGCATCGCTGCCTTGCGCAGCAAGTGGGATGACGGCGGCGGCCGACATCAACGAGAGCATGGCCACAGGGCCGGTGTGTAGCTGGTTGGATGAACCCCACAGAGAGGCAATGATCACGGGAATGAACGAAGCATAAAGCCCATACACAACCGGCAAACCCGCAAGCTGGGCATACGCCATACTCTGCGGAATCAGAATCAACGCAACGGTGATGCCCGCCAATGCATCCGCACGCAACCCCCCTGCACTGAGTGGAAACCAGCGCAGGAAAGGCAGAAAGTTGTGCAGCGCACGCGGACTCATTCTCAGAATCCGCTCTCAAACTTTTCCGGATACAACACGGACACATCCGAAACATAAACCGTGAGGTGATAGCCACGACGAATCATGCTATCGAGGTCATCCAACAGGCCTTCCAGTTTCTCTTCAGACATGATGATGTGCATCTTGATGTTGGTGTCGACCGAAAGCATGCCGCTTTGCTCGCCACTCGAACCTGCACCCCGCGCGCGCACAATCGTATAGCCGCTTGCACCACGCCGACGCACGACCCGCACCAACGTATCTTCAAGATGATCGCTGGTAATGATGTTGACTAATTTCTCGGGAAACAGGCGATGCATGATGTACTCCTATGCCATCAACTGCTGCACCAGGGCGTGATACAGCGGAATACCGATCACAACGTTGAAGGGAAATGTGATGCCCAGTGCCAGCGTCAAGTAAAACGATGGGTTTGATTCCGGCACGGCTAAGCGCATCGCTGGCGGTACGGCGATATAGGAAGCGCTCGCAGCGAGCACTGCCACCAAGGTTGCGCCACCCTCAGACAATCCCAATGCCCACACGCCCACAGCAACACCGATCAAACCACCAACCAGCGGCATCACAATGCCGAAGCCAACCAAAATTGGTCCAACCTTTTTGAATTCCTTGATGCGTCGACCTGCTTCCATACCCATCTCGAACAGGAACATGCAGAGGAAGCCCATAAAGATGTCATCGATGAAGGGGAACAGCTTTTCCATCGAACCCGGCGCAGACACTGCACCAATCAGCATCGAACCAATCAACAGCACAACGCTGCCGTTGGTGAAGGCTTCGTGCAACAGTGACTTCAAGGATGAAGAAGAATCTTCGCCTGGCAGATTGAGCGAGACCCCCGCAGCGCCCCCACTCTGTTGGGCCGCGATACGCTGACGCGACCATGAGGCCAGCAAAAGCCCGACGATGATGGCGGGAGACTCCATCACCGCAAGCATGATGACAGGGTAACTCTCATAAGAAATGCTGAGGTTATCGAGATACGCAATGGCAGTGAGGAACGTACCCGCACTGACGGAGCCATAATGTGCTGCAATCGCAGCGGCATTCATACGATCCACTCGGCCTGTTGCGACCAGCATCAGATAACCAAGCACGGGCAAGGTAAAGCCCAAGACCAAGGCCCAGATGATTGCGATGAAGGCTAACCCAAGATCCGCCTTGCCCAGCTCATAGCCACCATGAAGGCCAATGGCCATCAACAAGTAAATCGACAAGATCTTGGAGAGATCTTGTGGGAAACGCAGGTCCGACTTAATGACGCGCGCAACAAACCCGAGCGCAAAGAACAGCACGGCGGGAATTAAAAGATTGCTGAGCACGGACATGATTTATTCCGGTAGGGATGGTCTGGCTTTAATCCGGCCAAACGCGGCGACGCTGGAACGACGCTGTGGACGCGTTCGTAGGCTCTACCGGCTTAGCCGCCACCTGCGCTGCCGGCTTTGCGGGCGTTGCAGCGGGTGGTTTTTTAGTCGCAGACCTCGGCGGGGTTGCCGAAACTGCTGAGACTGCCGGCGCTTTGTCTGTCGCGGAGGTCGCTGTTTTGGTTTTGCGGATGGATTGCACCAACTTGTCCGCAGTTTTATCGGTCGTACTCATGCCAATACCTCTTGTATGAGTTGCTGTAATTCGTCGGCGGCGGCCTGTGCGCGCTTGCCCATCTCAAAAACGCTCTTCCCTTCTAATACGCAGCTGCGATAAATCGCGCGGCGATGAATTGCAGTTTGTGCGGCCGGCATCCCAAGCTCATCAATCCCTTGACGCACCAGCTTGGAAAGCTTTGTGCGCGGCTCGAGTTGGTTGACCACAATCAGAGCGCGGAGCTTTGGATTGACCTTGCGTGCCTGCTCAATGGAGTGATCCATGTGCACAGTCGCCCATAGATCCAGTGGTGAAGGCTGCACCGGAATCAACGCAACATCCGCAGCGCACAGAGCCTCATGGGTCTGCATCGCGTTGACCGAGGGCGGGCAGTCAATCAAGACATGTTCATGTCGCTGACCCACCTGCTCGAGTTGCTGACGAAGATCCCAGGCGGTATCGATCACTTGTGGTGCTTGTTCGTTTTCACAAATCAAGCGCCATTGCAGGGATGATCCTTGCGGATCGGAATCGCAAATGAGTGTGCTGCCGGTTTTTGCAAGTGCGGATGCGAGATTGACGGCCAGTGTTGTTTTGCCCGCACCCCCCTTGTTTCCAACCAGTGCGATTGTGGCCATGCTGCACTCCTAGTTGGGGGTTGCGTGCTGAAGTGCGTCTAACTCCTTCGCAAAACGGCGCTGCAAATCCGAGAGCGATTCTTCGCCCTCGTCCGCATGAATCGTGACATTGACATAGTCTTTGCCAAAACCGAGATCGGGATACAAACCTTCCTTCTCAGAGAGGTCTGCTGCACGATCGAGGAAATCGCGTAACGTGCCATAGTCCGGAAACTGGTAACGCCGCTCCAGTCGAGCCGGTCGATTCCGTTCTGTCCATTGCTGCTCACTCATGAATCGCTCCTAGAACGTTGCGCCATGTGTGGGTCGCGTGACATCTTGACCCTGAACTTGTGCATGCCATTGCGCTAACTCAGCACCATGGCTCTGCTCTTCCGCTAACAAGGTTTCAAAAAATACGCGGTTGTCGCTGTCTGCTTGAGCGCGACAAAACGCAGCTGCATCGCTGTATAGCTGAATCAACTGATGCTCGAGCTGATGATTCTTCACCAACAACTCAGCAAGGTTGGCGCCAACTTGTACCGGACGCAGCATTGAGGCATTCGGGGCGCCACCCATGGACAACATGCGCGCAATGATGCGCTCGACATGCCCCATTTCTTCACGCGATTCATTGCGAAATTTCTCCGCAACATCCGCCAGGCCCCAAACCTGTGCGAGGTGGGCATGGGTGCTGTATTGCTGAACCGCACTCAGTTCTAAGCTCAGGGCGCGCCCGAGATATCCAAGAACTTGCGCACGTGCCGCTGCACCCATGCCTCAGCCTCCGCTGATCGCCACGCTTATGCTGCCTTCGCTGCAGCAGCAAGCGCACCGTTCGGCAGTACAGGCTCAACTTCCTTGTGCGGGCGCGCAATGATGTGCGCCGCAACAAGACCGTCGCCTACACGTTCGCAGGCATCAGCGCCGGCGCGAACCGCCGCATTCACAGCACCTGTTTCACCACGAACCAGTACCGTGACGTAACCGCCGCCAACAAACTCACGACCAATCAGGCGCACCTCGGCGGCCTTAGTCATGGCGTCCGCTGCTTCGATAGCCGGAACCAAACCGCGCGTCTCGATCATGCCGAGCGCAATGCCGTAGTTTTCGTTTGCCATAGCTCTGTCTCCTTCAGAATGAGCAAGTGCAAAACATCAGCGGGGCTGACGTATGCAGCTTATGAATTGCCGAGTACCGGCTCTACTTCCTTGTGCGGACGAGCAATGATGTGCGCAGCCACCAGGCCGTCACCTACACGCTCACACGCATCTGCGCCTGCACGAACTGCTGCGTTTACCGCACCAGTCTCACCGCGAACCATAACGGTGACATAACCACCACCGACGAATTCGCGACTAATCAGACGAACTTCTGCTGCCTTGGTCATCGCATCCGCAGCTTCGATTGCTGGGACCAGACCACGCGTCTCGATCATGCCAAGTGCAATACCGTAACTTTCAGTTGCCATTTCACGCCTCCTAATTGACGAGATAAAAAAATCAAACCAGTTCCGGCTTACGCCGTAACCCACTCATCGATGATTCCGCCGATCGTTAAGTCGGTCAGAACCGAAAACTCTCCCGTAGCAAAACGTGCCGCGGACCCATTTACCGTAAATACCCAGTCGCCATAACGTGCGCCTACTGGATCTACGGCTACCTGTCGCTTTCCGGTGTTGTCACGCAACACGCGCAAGCTGACATGCTGTAAACCATCGACGCGACGGGTACATACCAACGGCGCCTCGACTTGCAAAATTTCCATTACAGCGCTTCCGCTGCACTTTCTTCCGCTTTGGGCGGCCAGTGATCAATGATCCCAACAATGGTCAGATCACTGGGATATTCCTTGCTTCCGGCTGCTTCACGTGCTGCCGAACTCCCTACGCAAATCACCCAGTCGCCTGGAATGCATCCCACGGCATCAACGGCTACTGCGAGCACGCTGCCATCCCGGACCACCTGCATGTGCTTGTGCTCGAGCCCAGGAATTCGATTGGTCGCAACCAGCGGCCGCTCAACCTGACAAATCTTCATTAATGCCCTCCTTGCGCGAGCGCATCGCGCACTGAACACCCATGAAGTTCAATCTGACCACCACTGGTGCAGTCACGCGTGACTTGCAGGGTGTGCAGTAAACCTTTCGCAACCAGGTCCGGATAACGACGTTGCAACGCGTCTTGAATGCGCTCGCAATGCTCCACCGCACGCTCGCGCGCACCTGGAATCTCGCCGTGGTAATCAAAACGGATCACCACAGGAATCGGCAAACCACGACGCACATTCAAGCCGGTGAAAATCTTGATCCCTACGTCGAGATCAGCAGCCGCTTCTTCCACCGTTTGCAGATAGGCAAAGTAGGTCAGATTGCGTAGCTGTACTTCTTCGAAGCCAATGCCTGCGCCAATAAAACGTTCGGCATGGCCCATATCCGGATAGTTGCCGCCATGGTTCTGGCGCACATATTCAATCTGCGCAAAATTGTTGACGAGCAAGCGCGCCATCAAGTGACGCATGCCATCTGCACAATCCGGCATGGCCTGCTCGAGATAGCTCACGACCGCAGTTTCTGATCGCGTTGAGCCGAGCTCATGCATCAGCACCCGCGCATCTACACTCTGCGACAAGTCAATTTCGCCCTGCGCATCGACCACATGGATGCGAATTGCATCAGTATCGGTATCCAAACCGACCAACATCAGATCGATCGAAGCGCCGCAGCAAAAGCCGTTCTCCACCGCTTCTTGGAAGCCAACCAAATGATCTAAACCCGCCTGTGCTGCCTTTGCATCATCAGAGCCATGCGCCGCACAACCTTCGTGATGCGGATCTTGGCTGCTGTAGTGGTACACCACCGTCTTCAAGTAACGGGTTGGTGCATCCGCAAGATTGGGCACGCCTTCGCGATAACGCGACATCTCGGTCTCAATCCACTTGCTCAGGCTGTCTTCAATGTCAAACAAAGCACCGGCATAGGACTTGCGACGCACGGCGCGATACGGCAAGCGCAAAACATAACGAATGACGTGAGCAAGACGGCCATCCGCACAGGGCGACACATCGAGGGTATGGAAACCACAGGACTGTAAGAATTCATTGAACTCGGCTTCATCCTGGCCCAGCGGGTCTTGGCTGAAGAAGTCCTCGCAGTAACGGCGATACGTCTCGAAGGTGCACCAAGCGAACAGCTTCTTCATGTCGAGCTGTTCAACCCATGCTGTCTCTAGAATTTCTTCGGGCAAACGGAAGCCCAACGTCTTCTGTGCAAGCTGTTGTGCTTGCTGCTCAAAATCAGCCTCATGCTGCAAAGCAGAAATTTGCTTCAACGTTGGGACGATCTGATCGAACGCTTGCTTCACGCGCTGCTCGTAGGCATACAGGTCTGCGTTTTCACGCATCGGATCTGTTCCCCGCGAGATCACCGGACGCCGTGTCTTATTGGCACTCACCACCGGAGCCGCAGTCGCTGCTGCTAACCCCACTGCGCCTGGACGGCGCAGCGGTGCAGGCGCGGCCACAGCCGAGGCTGCGGACATCACACGCGCTGGGGTACGGTGACGACGATTCATGATCGTGACCTGCGCTGGTTGCTACGCACGGTTAACCGCGCGCACCCCCAGAATAAGTGATCAGTGCGCCACGCTCGGTGTTACCGCTGCCGCCCGTTACTTTACTGATCGGTTCCGCAACTTCTTCATTACGCTTGTTCTGTTGCGCCATGCTGACGGCATTGACCGGTCCACGACGGGTCGGATTGCGTCCCGTTGCCGTGCGACCTTCGGTGCCCGTGACGCGATCGCCACGATCCCAATCGTCGCCAGTGATCCGCATGCCCGAATCCATGCCTTCACCACTGATGCGCGGCTTAACACGGCCTTCCATTAGGGTTGCGGCAGGCTGTTGTGCAGGTGCGGCGGCAGGTCTGCGATCGAAGCGCGCTTGTTCTGTACCCGTCACTTTGCCTGGGGCCATACCGAATGGACCGGTAATGTTGCCTTGCTCATAACGACTGCCGGTAATCGAACTGTGTTCACCCGCATCATTCGAGGCGTGCGACGGCGGTTCTACACTGAACTCACCCCAACCCGCGCCTGCCAGCATTTGCGGATAGTCCGGACTGTTTGGTTGCGCAGCGGTTGCCGGGCAGGCCTGAGCAAACTGATCGGCACCAAGATACGGCGTACCTGTAATCGGATCACATGCACCACGCTCATCGCCGGTCATCTTGCCGCCAATGCCTGGCTGAATGCCGGTCATAACGGAACCTGGTGTTGTGCGACGTGGCGTCGTGCGCGCCATGATCTGCTTGGCTGCAGGTTCAGCGCAGTAGCCCTGCACTTGCTCGAGACCCGCATAAGGCGTTCCAGTCACAGACTTGCATGTGCCCGGCTCATTACCTGTTACACGCTCTGAACGACCTGGTTGGGTTCCCGTTACAGACTGCCCTTGCAGGGTCTTGGAACGGCCGGTTGCGACACCGCCCATGCCTTGCGCACCCTTTGCCATCGCTGCACGCGCAGGTGCAGACGCATCACAAAAGGCATCAATCTGATTGCTACCAAGATACTGCGAGCCCGTCACATTCTTACATGTGCCTGGTTCATCGCCCGTGACCCTGTGGCTACGACCTACTTCATTTCCGGTAACCGTACCGCCACCACGCGTAGGACTTACCCGTACCTTACGCGGCGACTTCGGCACTTCGCTTTGACAAAACGAACGGAAGATGTCGGCACCAAGATAGTCCGTACCTGTAATGGTGCGGCACGTACTCGGCTCATCGCCTGTCATGTTCTGACTGCGACCGACCATCGTTCCAGTAACACTCTGACCATAGGCCGTTTCGCCCACACCGACTTTCCAGTTGGCATCTGCAGCCGCATTCGCTTTGCTACGGGGCGGACGCGTAGGACGTGCTGTTTCGGTTTTCTTCGGCATGCCTGCCGCGCCCTGCTGGCTACGCTGCTCACGCAACGCTTGCGCCAACTCACGGCTATTCAGCTCTGCCTTACCCGAACGCGCACTGACCGCAGCCTTGGTACCACTACCACCGGATGCGCTCTTACCACGCGTGGACTGTGACTTGCGTCGAGCAAGTGCAGACGCACGAGTCGGATTGACCGCCACTTTCATGGAACGAGCCGCGTTGCGTGCACGCGGCGCTGCCGTCGCTGCAGGTGCAACGTCCTTGTGCTGGCAGCCACAGGCCGGCTTGGTGTCAGCCGCTACCGGTTGTTCAGCCGTTGCTGAAGCCGGTGAAGCCAACACCGCATCGGCGCTGCGAATGCGATCCTTGCTTGGGAGTGCGCTCTTTCCACGACTCGACATCGCGCGACGACGTTCGAGGGAGGCTTGGCGACTGGTCTGTGCAATCTGGCTCATGGCAGTTTCCGTTCGTTACTTACGTCCATTAATGACACCGCAAAGGGATGCCAGCTTAGGAGCGACCCTCATACACCACAAAAGAAGAACCTTGGCTCTGGGTGTAGTTGTCATAGCCGAGAAGACGGATGTGGTGATCCGGATAAGAACGACGGCACGCTTCAAGCTCTGCCAATACGTTGTTCAGATCACGCTCACCGAAGAACGGCAGCTTCCACATCGTCCAGTAGTGATGTCCTGCGCGACTTGGATGCTCGTGTTCAATTGCCGGCGTCCAGCCATTGGCAATGATGTAAGCGATCTGGTCGTACAGTTCTTCCTGTGACAGCTTCGGCAAAAAGCCGAAGGTTTCCAGGGTCTGTGCGGTCTGGAAATCACCGATGTCATGACTAGCCATGTTGATTCCTTATACGTTCGTGTTTACGTTCGTGAAGTTCATCTGGGGAAAAGCGGGATCAACCCACATCAAGCTTGTCGACGGTGTCGAATTCAAACTTGATTTCCTTCCAGGTTTCCATCGCGATGGCGAGCTCAGGGCTGTTCTTCGCTGCATTGATAAGGATGTCTTTGCCTTCCTTCTCAATTTCGCGACCCTCGTTGCGCGCCTTAACACAGGCTTCAAGCGCAACACGGTTTGCAGCAGCACCTGCGGCATTCCCCCATGGGTGACCCTGGGTACCACCACCGAACTGCAGCACAGAGTCATCACCAAAGATGGTGACAAGTGCTGGCATGTGCCAAATGTGGATACCACCGGATGCAACCGCGAATACGCCTGGCATTGAGCCCCAGTCCTGATCGAAGAACACACCACGAGAGCGGTCTTCCGGAACAAAAGACTCACGCAGCTGATCAACGAAGCCGAGCGTAGAAGCACGGTCGCCTTCCAACTTGCCCACAACGGTACCGGTATGGAGATGGTCGCCGCCGGAGAGACGCAAGCACTTCGCGAGTACACGGAAGTGAATACCGTGCTTCGGATGACGGTCGATTACCGCATGCATCGCACGGTGAATGTGCAACAACATGCCATTCTTACGGCACCAATTCGCGAGGCCGGTATTTGCAGTGAAGCCGCCGGTCAGGAAGTCATGCATGATGATCGGCACGCCCAATTCTTTAGCGAATTCAGCACGCTCATACATGTCTTCTGGGGTTGCTGCAGTCACATTGAGGTAGTGACCCTTGCGCTCACCGGTTTCCATTTCTGCTTTTTGAATGGCTTCGGCAACAAACTCAAAACGATCACGCCAGCGCATGAACGGCTGTGAGTTCACGTTTTCATCGTCCTTGGTCAAATCCAAGCCGCCACGCAGACATTCATAAACCGCACGGCCATAGTTCTTTGCAGAGAGGCCGAGCTTTGGCTTAATGGTTGCGCCGAGCATCGGACGACCATACTTGTTCAGACGATCGCGCTCGACCTGGATACCCGCCGGCGGGCCGCCACAAGTCTTGATGAACGCCATCGGGAAACGAATGTCTTCCAGACGCAAGTGACGCAAGGCCTTAAAGCCAAATACGTTACCCACAAGGGAAGTCAGTACGTTTACGATTGAACCTTCTTCGAACAGGTCGATGGGGTATGCGATAAAGGCATAGAAGGATTCAGAGTCGCCCGGTACGTCTTCGATGCGATATGCACGACCCTTGTAGTACTCCAGGTCGGTCAGCAATTCTGACCACACCGTACTCCAGGTACCGGTTGAAGATTCCGCAGCAACCGCCGCAGCAACCTCTTCACGCGGTACGCCGGCCTGACCGGTGCACTTGAAGCAAGCAAGAAGATCGGTATCCAACGGAACGTAGTCCGGGGTCCAGTACATGTCGCGGTATTCTTTTACGCCCGCGTCGTACGCTTTCACAGCCATGGTCAACTCCTGTTCGGTTGTTGATGGACAGTCGATGGTGAGTTATGCGACTTGGGCGGAGCATAGAGATCTATCTATCTCATCTTCCAATTGATATTTCATTTGCAATGAATAGACGAAGATCTATATCGATGGAAAAACATGCGCTTGCGATTCCACTATTCGTAGTGTGTGAATAGGGACAAATCCCATACCCAGAAAAGAAAAACGGCCACATTACGCGGCCGTTTTTTAAACTCGACAAGACAGGGTCAAATCATGGCGTTTAGCCTAATGCGTCATCGGCAACATGATATTTGGGGTCTTCCAATACATTCACTTCGACCAGATTTCCCGCCTTACGCAGCAGCGCACGACACTCCGCACTCAAGTGACGCAAATGCAAACGGCGTCCAGCCTTCAAATATTTATCCGCAAGACTGTCGATCGCTTCAATGGCGGAGTGATCGGCCACACGCGAACGACTGAAATCGATAATGACTTCCTGCGGATCCTGTTTCGGGTCAAACAATTCAAGGAAATTTTTGACCGACCCGAAGAACAGCGGGCCGACGAGGTGATACACACGCGTGCCGTCGGCGAGCTCTTCGCGATCGGCGCGAATGTGACGGGCATGCTCCCAGGCGAAGGCCAACGCAGACACGATCACACCCACCACCACGGCTACCGCAAGATCCGTCACTACAGTGACGCCAGACACCAGAATCAAGACAAAAGCATCGGTACGCGGAATCTTGCGCAAGATCCGGAAGCTGGTCCATTCAAAGGTACCCAGCACTACCATGAACATCACACCAACGAGCGCGGCCATCGGGATCTGCTCAATCAGCGGCGCAGCAAACAGAATAAATGCGAGCAAGAACAAGGCTGCGGCCACACCCGACATACGCTTGGTGCCNCCTGAGCTGACATTGATCATGCTCTGACCAATCATNGCGCAACCGCCCATGCCGCCAAAAAAACCATTCAGGGTATTGGCAAGACCTTGGCCCACACACTCACGATTGCCCTGTCCGCGCGTCTCGGTGACATCATCAATCAGACTCATGGTTAAGAGCGACTCGATTAGACCGACTGCTGCCAGCACCGCAGAATACGGCGCAATGATCTGCAAGGTCTCCCAGCTCAGCGCCACCATCGGAATGTGGAAGCTCGGCAGACTGCCTTGAATCGAAGCCAAGTCGCCCACCGTACGCGTATCAAACTGCAGGCCGATCACCAGTACGCTCACCACCACAATCGCGGCCAGTGACGCTGGAATCGCTGCGGTAAGCCGTGGCAGGAAATGAATAATGGCCATGGTCAGCGCAATCAATCCCAAAAACAGCATGAGCAACTGAGGCTCCATCCACTGCAAGGCACCGGAGGCATCCGGCATTTTGAAATGCTGCAATTGCGCGAGAAAGATTACGATCGCAAGCCCGTTCACGAAGCCCAGCATCACCGGATAGGGCACGATACGAATGTATTTTCCGAGCTTAAAAACCCCCGCCAAGATCTGTAACACCCCAGCCAACACTACGGCAGCAAACAAATACTCCACACCATGCTCAGCTACCAGCGCGACCACGACCACCGCCATCGCCCCCGTTGCACCGGAGATCATGCCGGGACGGCCACCAAAAATAGCCGCAACCAAGCCAATCATGAATGCTGTGTAAAGACCAACATGCGGATCGACACCGGCAATAAAGGCAAAGGCAATCGCTTCTGGCACCAGCGCGAGTGCAACTGTGAGCCCAGACAGAATTTCATTTTGCGCACAAACTCGCGTAGCGCAGCCCAAACGGAACATACAAAACACTCCTACTGCCGATTCATTTGAATCAGCACGCGGTTATCAATGTGAATTTACAGGCCGAGATCTTGCCAGAGTGCGTCGATACGCGCTTTGATCGCAGGGTCTTGCTCAATCGGCCGACCCCATTCACGGGTGGTTTCACCCGGCCACTTGCTGGTCGCATCCAGCCCCATTTTTGACCCCAGACCGGAAACCGGCGAAGCGAAGTCGAGGTAATCAATCGGGGTGTGATCAATCAGCGTGGTGTCACGGGTTGGGTCCATACGCGTGGTGATCGCCCAAATCACTTCTTTCCAATCGCGAATGTTCACATCTTCATCTGTGACTACGACAAACTTGGTATACATGAACTGACGCAAAAACGACCAGATCCCAAGCATGACCCGCTTCGCGTGTCCTGGATATTGCTTACGAATGCTGATGATCGCCATGCGATATGAGCATCCTTCCGGCGGCAGATAAAAATCCACGATCTCCGGAAACTGCTTTTGCAGAATCGGGACAAACACTTCATTCAACGCCACACCCAACACCGCTGGCTCATCCGGCGGCTTGCCGGTGTACGTCGAGTGATAGATCGGATTCGTTCGGTGTGTAATGCGATCGATGGTGAACACTGGAAAACGATCGACCTCGTTGTAATAGCCGGTGTGATCGCCGAACGGGCCTTCTTCCGCCATGTCTTCCGGGTGCAGATGTCCTTCCAGCACAATCTCGGCATAGGCCGGCACTTGCAAATCAGAACCGACACACTTCGTCACCTCGGTCTTGCCGCCACGCAACAAACCGGCGAAGGCATATTCNGAAAGCGTATCCGGCACGGGCGTGACTGCCCCCAGAATCGTCGCAGGATCGGCGCCCAACACTACGGCAATGGGAAATGGCTGCCCCGGATGCTTCTTTTGCCAATCACGGAAATCCAGCGCGCCACCACGATGGGCCAACCAGCGCATGATGACGCGATTGCGGCCAATCACCTGCTGACGATAAATACCCAGGTTTTGCCGCTCTTTATCGGGGCCACGCGTTACCGTCAGGCCCCAGGTGATCAGAGGCCCCGCATCTCCAGGCCAACAGGTTTGGATCGGCCATTGCGACAAATCAACTTGCTCACCTTCCAACACCACTTCTTGGCAAGGTGCGTTACGCCGCACCTTCGGCGACATATTCAATACATTCTTCAGAACCGGCCATTTTTCAAAGGCATCACGAAACCCTTTCGGGGGCTCCGGCTCTTTCAGATAGGCCAACAAGCGACCGACCTCACGCAAGGCCTCAACTGATTCCTGCCCCATCCCCAATGCCACGCGTCGTGGCGTACCGAACAGGTTCGCAAGTACCGGCGTATTCGAGCCCTTCGGATTTTCAAACAGCAAAGCTGGCCCTTCAGCGCGTAAAACACGATCCGCGATCTCCGTCATCTCCAACTTCGGATCGACGGACGTCGCGATACGCTTGAGCTCACCTTGTGCCTCAAGCTGTTCAATGAATTCACGAAGGTCGCGATATTTCATGTACTTACTCGAAGGTCGCGATCACGGGCGCGTGATCTGAAGGGCGTTCCCACGCGCGCGGCACTCGATCAATCTCACTGTCCGTACAGCTGTTGCACAGCACCTCACTAGCGAGAATCAAATCGATACGCAGCCCAAGATTGCGGCGGAAGCCTGCGGCGCGATAGTCCCACCAGGAAAAGCTGGCTTCGTCTTGATCAAACTTACGGAAACTGTCACACAATCCCGCGCTCAACAAACGCTGTAATGCGTCGCGCTCGGGTCGTGAGCAGAGAATTTTATCTTTCCAGCTTTCTGGATCATGCACATCACGATCATCCGGAGCGATATTGAAATCACCGAGCAAAACGACTTTTTGATGTACCTGTAATTCGGCCTCAAGCGCTTGCTGCAGGTGCTCTAGCCAATTCAGCTTGTACGCATATTTATCGGAACCCACTTCAGAGCCATTGGGCACATAGACATCCATCACCCGAATATCACCGATGGTCGCAAACAAAACGCGACGCTGCGGGTCTTCTAACCCGGGCAGCTCGGTAACGACATCCTGCGCCGCGACTTTAGAAAGAATCGCAACGCCGTTGTAGGTTTTCTGCCCAGAAAAAACGACGTGATAACCGGCTCCCTCGATTTCTTCCTGTGGGAAGTTTTCATCAATGGTTTTGGTTTCTTGTAACGCAACCACATCAGGCTGTGCACTGACCAACCATTCGAGCAAATGCGGCAGACGAACCTTGAGAGAGTTAACGTTCCAACTTGCGATCTTCATTCTTTGAGATCGTCAGGCACACCGTCAAAGAAATCAACCACACCCGTTTCGAGTGAATACTCCGCACCCACCACCAACAACTTCCCTTGTTGAATCAGGCCTTCGAGCATTTGTGAGCCATGGCGAAGTTGATTGACCGATGCACGAATGTTTGCGCGTACGGCTTGGTCAACTAGATCATGGTGTTCCCAATCCGAACGCAGCTCGAGCAGGTTTTCTACCGAGGGTCGAATGCGGCTCACAATCGAGTTCACATTGGGAGAAGCATGTCGGTTTTCGAGATCTTCTAGCGTTGCCAAAATTGCACCACAACTCGAATGCCCCAACACCACGACCAACGGCGTGCCATAACGCTCAGCGGCAAACTCGACACTACCCACGCCGGAAGGTGCCACGATGTTGCCGGCCACACGAATGACGAACAGATCGCCCAGACCCTGATCAAACACCAATTCAGCNGGAACCCGCGAATCGGAGCAACCCAAAATAATTGCCAATGGATTCTGACCGGAAACCAAGGCATCGCGGTGCGATTGTGTCACCTGCTTGATGCCACTCTGGCGCTCTTGCACAAAGCGTGCATTCCCATCAATCAAGCGCTGCAGTGCCTGCTTGGCATCTAACATCAATCAGTCCTCGTGGGATACGTTACTGCTTAAAGACCATTTAACCATGCATGAACATAGATGCTCGCGAAGTAGCCGAGCGCAATTGCAGGCGTCCATTTCAAATGACCAAAGAAAGTGTATTGACCACGCGCCTGTCCCATCAGTGCCACACCCGCAGCCGAGCCAATAGAGAGCAAGGAGCCACCAACACCTGCGGTCAAGGTCACCAACAACCATTGTCCAGTCGACATATGTGGATCCATAGTCAAGACCGCAAACATCACAGGAATGTTGTCCACAATCGCAGACAGGATGCCAACTGCAATGTTGGCATAGGTCGCGCCCCACTGGGTGTACATAATCTCAGATGCAACCGCGAGGTAGCCCAAGAAACCAAGCCCGCCGACACAAGCCACCACGCCGTAGAAGAACAACAAGGTATCCCATTCCGCACGCGCCACTGGACGGAACATGTCAAACGGCAGAATGTCGCTGACTTCACCATCGGTCACCTGATAACCCTGCATGCCATGTGCACGTCTGCAGGTCTTCTTCAGGAAGTACCCAAATACACCGAGATAACCCAAGCCGGTCATCATGCCGATCACTGGTGGTAGGTGCAGGAAGTTATGGAACGAAACCGCAGTTGCGATCGTGAGCAGAAACAAGGCAATGATGCGGCGCGCACCACGCATCATTTCGACATCATCACCTGCCTCAATGGCTTCCGGCTTTTCATTTGGAATCGCAAAGTGCATCAACATTGCTGGCACCACGAAGTTCACCAGCGAAGGTAAGAACAAATCAAAGAACTGCCAGAACTCAACCATGCCTTTCTGCCACACCATCAGCGTGGTGATGTCGCCAAACGGTGAGAACGCACCGCCGGCATTGGCGCCAACCACAATGTTGATGCATGAGAGCGAGATGAAGCGTCCGTTTTTTCCGCCGACGGCCATGACTACCGCACACATCAACAATGCTGTGGTCAAGTTATCTGCGATTGGCGAAATGAAAAACGCTAGAAAACCGGTAATCCAGAACAAAGCACGGAAGCCCAGACCCGAACGAATCAGCTTGACGCGCAGGGCGTCAAACACCTTCCGCTCTTCCATAGCATTGATATACGTCATTGCTACCAACAAGAACAGCATCAACTCAGCATATTCGAGCAGGTTATGACGCAGCGCGGCCTCGGCGGAATGACCATCGCCATTGGTGGAATACACCCAAGCAATCGCTGCCCAAATAATGCCGGCGGCAAGAATGACCGGTTTGGATTTGCGCAAATGCGTGAACTCTTCCGCCATCACGAAGAGATAGGCAATGACAAAAATTGTGATCGCAAAGTAGCCTACGGCACTCTTCGTGAGATCAATGGTTTGCCCCGATGCCATTTCGGATGCAAATGTCGCACCACCAAAGGCTAGCGCCATCAAACCCAACACCCACTTCAGTACTGCACGATCAAACATTATTTATCCTCAAAATAATCAGGCCGAACATTCCTGCTCGGCCTGATGAGATACCACTTCTATTTTTAATCTCAGAATACGAGATTCATCATGATCATCATGACCACCAAGAACAGGATGGTCATAATGCCGCCCGCACGCATGAAGTCGGGCACACGGTAACCGGCAGGCCCCATGATCAACGCATTCACTTGATGAGTCGGAATCAAGAACGAGTTTGATGTTGCAATCGCCACCGTCAGCGCATACACCGCAGGATTCGCGCCAACACCAATGGCGATATTCACCGCCAGCGGCACCAACAGAACGGTGGCGCCCACATTGGACATCACCAACGTGAAGAAGGTTGCCAGCACCGCGACCGAGGATTGGATCACCCAAGGGGGCGCATCACCAATCACGTCCAAGACTTGCTGCGCAATCCATGCCGCGGTACCACTGGTTTCGACCGCGAGCCCGAGCGGAATCAGCGAAGCAAGCAAGAATACCGTTTTCCAGGAGACTGCCTGATACGCCTCTTCGATCTTCAATACACCCGTGATGACCATGCCCATGGCGCCCGTCAACAGCGCAATCGATAAGCGTACATCAGTGAACAACAGCATGAACAATGCGATGCCGAAGAAGATGCCGGCTTGTGGCACCTTGTGCGGACGCAGTTCTTCATGCGGATACTCTGTGGTNACCACCACAAAATCTTTGTCTTTCTGAATGCGGTGCANGTTGTCCCATGCGGTATGCACGATCAGCGTATCCCCAGCCATGAACGGTAAGTCACGAATGTGATCACCTTCTCGCAGGGTCTCACCATTACGGTGGACACCAATCATCGCGAGGCCGTAGGCCTTACGCATCCAAATATCGCGCGCACTCTTGCCAATCAGTTTTGAGCTCGGCGGGATGACGACTTCGGCAATCCCTGCTTTGGTCGGCGCCAGCGATTCGACGAAGGTACGCAAATCGCTGCGCTTCTCGAGATCATACTTGCCGACGAAGTGAAACAAATCATCCGGCGAGGCAACCACACCCAAAGTCATGCCGCCCACAAACTCAGTGTCACGCGCCAAGGTGCCCGGACCCACGCGACTTTCTTCCCCTGGGTACTGACTCGCGATGATGCGAACCCGATAGGTGGTTTCAACGTCATCTAACTTCTTGCCAATCAGATCACTGTTGGCAGGGACCACAACTTCAAACAACGAGTACTCAACGCCATAGACGTCTTGGAAATAGCGCATCGGATCAGAACCCTTGGTGCTGCTCTCACTCTTCGTCGCAGGTAATACAAACCGCCCGGCGACAACAAAGTAAATAATCCCCGTCGCCACCAAGGCTAAGCCGACCGGTGTTACCGAAAACAGCGACCAAGTCTCCATTTGCTGATCGGCCGGTAACGCTTGATTCGACGCAAGGATCAGGTCATTCAAAAGAATCAGTGGCGACGAACCCACCATCGTTATGGTGCCGCCGAGAATTGCGGTAAAGCCCATTGGCATCAGCAGGCGCGACATCGGCAAACCCGAACGCGCTGAAATCCGGCTAACCACCGGTAAGAACAAAGCGGCTGCGCCAACGTTCTGCATGAAGGAAGAAATGAAGCCAACTGTGCCCGAAATGATTGGGATGATGCGCTTCTCCGTGGTGCCGCCCACTTTCAAAATGAAAGTGGCCACACGGCTCATCAAGCCGGTCTTGTCTAGACCTGCGCCAATGATCATCACCGCGATGATGGAAATCACCGCATTGGAAGCAAAACCATCGAACAAATGCTTGTCATCAACCAGCGGAGTGGACAGCCCCATGATCGGCGCAAACAACGAAGTGAGGCCCAACAGCACCATGACACTGGTTGCTGCAACATCCACGCCCACCACCTCGAACGCAAATAAATAAACCGTAAAGAGCANAATCCCGCTGACCCAGGCAATCTCAATCGAAGGAACTACGGTTGCGAGGTACAACCCGAAGATCAGAAACAAGACACCCGCAATGATTTGCTTGCGGCTCAAGATAGGCTTGCGTGTGGAAGATTCGCTCATGACTCACTCTTTTCGTTGTGGGGTTCACAGGCAGATACAACATCTACCCCACGCCAGAGGAACGGCTCAGGTCTAGCGAATACGCGGCCTATTGCAGGCCAGTCAGTCATTCGGCGCTACGGGAGACCTCCCCGGCGAAGGCGCGCAATCATACCAGATCGGTGACTTCCATCGATGGAAGTCGTTGATCATTATCTATGGGATGCAGTCTGCCTGAATTAATTTAGCCTATGCCTCCATAGGCTAAAACCTCAGCCAAAATGGCAGATGTAGTGATAGGGGCCCTGATCGACTTCGATGTCAAACGAGCCGTTTTCTGGAACCTCGAAGTGATCGCCCGGATTCATGGTCTGCCAGTCTCCGCCAGCGATCTTGACCCGCGCAGTACCCGCAACGGTTTGCATGATCTCGGGCGCACCAATCGTAAAGGTCAGGGTTGGGCCTGGCAGAATGACGCCCACGCTCTTCCGCGAACCATCCGCCGAAGTCAGGCTATGCGAAACACAACGGCCATCAAAAAACACATTGGCCTTGGTCTGAACCTTGGCGTTCTCAAGCTGTTCCATGTGGGACACTCCAAAATAAATAAACGTTACGCCGCGATCCCACTATGACGCAGCAGCGCATCAATCTCGGGTTCACGGCCGCGAAATTCTATAAAGAGTTCCATCGGTTCGCGCGATCCACCCTGTTCCAGTACGGCCGACAAGAAACGCTCGCCCGTGTCGCGGTCAAAAATACCGTTCTCTTCAAACGCAGCGAACGCATCCGCGGACAACACCTCTGCCCACTTGTAACTGTAGTAGCCGGCCGCGTAGCCACCAGCAAAGATATGACTGAAGCTGTGCGGGAAGCGATTAAAAGATGGCGGACGCAACACCGATACTTCATCGCGGACCTCACCCAAGCGAGCAAAGACTTGGCCGGCAACGCCCGGCTTGTAGTCGGCATGCAGGCGGAAATCAAACAAAGAGAACTCCAACTGGCGCAGCATCTGCATGCCCGATTGGAAGTTACGCGCTGCCAACAGTTTGTCGAATTTGTCCTGTGGCAATGGCTCGCCGGTTTGATAATGACCCGAAATCAACGGCAAGGCTTCCGGCTGCCAGCACCAGTTCTCCATGAACTGACTCGGTAGTTCAACGGCATCCCAAGCCACGCCACCGATCCCCGCAACACTCGGCCAGTCCACGCGCGTAAGCATGTGATGCAAGCCGTGTCCAAACTCATGAAACAGCGTCAAAACTTCATCATGCGTCAGCAGCGCTGGCTTGCCGCCAACAGGGGGTGTGAAATTACACACCAAATAGGCAACTGGATTTTGCACACCCTCTTCACGGCGCTGGCGGGTAATGCAGTCATCCATCCAGGCGCCACCGCGCTTGTTTGGACGCGCAAACAGGTCCAGATAGAACTGACCCTGAAGCGTGCCATCGGCATGCAAAATTTGGAAAAAGCGCACATCGCTGTGCCAAACATGGATCCCATCGGTACCGGTCTGGCGCTCTTCAATGCGAATGCCATACAAGCGCTGCACAATTTCGAACAGCCCACTCAAGACGCGATCAATTGGAAACCACGGACGCAGCTCTTCATCGGAGAAGTCGTACTGAGCAAGCTTCAGCTTTTCCGAGACATAGGCAATATCCCAGGCCTCAAGTGCACCTATGCCCAACGAAGCCTTTGCAAAGTCACGCAAGGTTTGCAGTTCAGTCTTGGCCATGGGCATGGTGCGCTGCGCAAGATCACGCAAAAAGGCGATCACCTCCTCCGTATTTCGCGCCATCTTGGTCGCCAACGAAAGTTCCGCGTAGTTCGCGAAACCCAACAAGCGCGATTTTTCATGCCGCAACTCAAGGATGCGCTCCATGATGGGGGTGTTATCCAATCCCTTGTTATGTGGGCCTTCATCCGATGCGCGAGTGACATAGGCCGAATACAACTCTTCGCGCAAGGCACGATCTTCCGCATGAGTCATGATGGCGATATAGGACGGAAACTCGAGCGTGAACACCCATGCCTGCTCCGCATCTTCGACCTCGCGCCGCTTGGCCTCTTCGCGCGCCAACTCCAGTGCACTGTCAGGCAAGCCTTTGAGGCGAGCTTCATCACGGATCACGATGAACCAAGCATTGGTACAGTCCAAAACATTCTCTGAGAACTTCGAGTTCAACTGCGATAGCTCTTGCGCAATTTCGCGGTAACGGGTTTGTTCTTCCGGCGGCAGATCAATCCCGGACAAACGAAAATCGCGCAGCGCATTCTCAATAATCTTGCGCTGCGGTTGCTCCAGGTTTTGGAACTCAGCGCTCTCCGCAATGGCGCGGAACGCCGCATGCAAACGCGCATCTTGGCCCATCTCGCTTGCGTACTCTGAGAGCTTCGGGAGACAGGCATTATGTGCTTCGCGCAACTCGGCGTTGTTCATCACACTATTTAGATGGCTGACCGGCGACCATGCGCGCGATAACTCATCCTCGATGCGCTCCAACGGATCGGCCAAGGTATGCCAAGCTTGGGGGTGTACTTCATCCAACAGGCGATTCACTTCGGCACGATTGCGCGCCAGCAAATAATCGATCGCCGGCGCCACATGCTCTGGGCGAATCGCATCAAAGCGCGGTAGATCAGAAAAATCGACCAGCGGGTTGTTGGCGGGGCGTTGGGGAGTCGCGACAGAGGTCATAACGGGCCTTCCATGGTTTCGGTCATCAGAGCAGCGATGCTAGCATGCAGTTCCCAATTTATTGGTCACTCAACCCAAGGAATTCAAGCACGCATGACGGCATTCCCAACACTCCGCCCGTTCCAAGGCAAACCTCCGGTGATTGACCCCACAGCGTATGTGGATCCAATGGCAACCGTGATCGGCCCTGCAGAAATTGGCCCGGACTGTTCCATCTGGCCGATGGTCTCCATTCGCTGCGACGTTCATGCCATCCGCATCGGCGCGCGCAGCAACATCCAAGACAATAGCTGCCTCCATGTAACTGGCCCCGCGGAGCCTTGGCCAGAAGGACATCCTCTGATCATTGGCGAAGATGTGACCATAGGCCATGGTGTCATCCTGCATGGCTGCACAATTCGTGATCGCTGCCTGGTCGGCATGGGCGCAATCATCCTGGACGGGGCGGTTCTAGAAGAAGAGGTGTTCCTCGCGGCTGGGAGTTTGGTTTCACCCGGCAAGGTTCTGGAAGGTGGCTATTTGTGGCGCGGCTCCCCAGCACAAAAAGCACGCCCACTGAGTGATGCCGAGCGTGCGTGGTTACGCACCTCGGCCGACAACTATGTACGCCTCAAGAACGAATACCTACACGAGTAACCTCGGGCGGGACCAACGCGTCAAGCTTCGCTAGTAAGCCACGGCATTGCAGCCAAGCGCGTGCCTCTTCCGCATCCTGTTCAAACCAGTCGCGCGCTGAACCCAAACGAAAGGTATAACCCCACGCATCCATGTCCGCTGTGATGCGCTCAAACCCAACTTCTGCCAGCGCTGTGCCAAGCAGAATTTCGAGATAGTTCACCGCATTCTCTTCTTCAAAGTCACCGCCCGCATCCGTGTGCAGTGTTTGCTTGCGGACATCATCCATACAGATGAAATGACAGGCCTCGTGCAAGGCGGAATGCACTGGCGTATTGGCACGAAAATAAAGACGGTTTTGAATCAATCCCGCTTCACAGTCGCCCCAATAACTACCGGGAATCACATCACCGTGCGCAACAGAATGAAGCACGAGCCCAAAGCAACGAAGTAAGTCCTCGAGCTTCGAAAGATTGATGTCTGCAAGCCGCAACACCTTCGCCTTGCGGCAAAGTTCATCCTCTTGCATGGAATCAACTCAGGCGTTGAGCTGCGCGCGAATGGCTTCGATGACAGGTGCTGTTTGCGGGCGTATGCCGCGCCAAATCGAGAAGGACTCGGCGGCTTGCTCCACCAGCATCCCCAAGCCATCCGCAACGCGCGCACCATGCGCCGAGGCCCATTGCATAAAGGGCGTGGGCTGGGCGGCATACATCAAGTCATAGGCCCATGCATCTTCAGCCAACAGACCTTCCGGCAAAGGTGGCAAGTCGCCACTTAAGCTCGCTGACGTTGCATTGATCACGGCATCAAAGGGTTGTTGATCGGCCAGTGCTTCGAAACTGAGCGCCTCAACCGAAGTCGTGGCGAGATCCACAAACTCTTTTACCAAGGCTTCGGCTTTTTCAACCGTGCGGTTCGCAATGCAGAGACCATCAATCGTGGTACGTAAGATCGGCTCAAGGATGCCGCGCACCGCACCGCCTGCACCCAAAATCAGAATACGCTTCTCTTCAACTTCAAACCCAAGGTTTTTGAGATCGCGCATCAAACCAACACCATCGGTGTTGTCGCCTCGTAGCGAGTCGACATTGAACAACAAGGTGTTTACGGCGCGCGCACGACGCGCGCGTGGGCTGACCATATCGCACAATTTAAATGCTTCGGTTTTGTAGGGCACCGTAACGTTCATGCCTACCACACCTTCATGAATGATCACGCGCTCCAGTTCATCGGGCAGCGTGCCAGGCGCCACATCCAACGCTTCATAGGTCATATCTTGCCCGGTTTGTTGGGCAAATAACGTATGAATTCTTGGCGATTGGCTGTGCGCAATCGGATGTCCAAGCACAAGATATCGGTCAGTCATAACAGAATACGATGTCAGGTAAAGATCGAGGTAAAGATAAAGAAGAACAAGATGGCGAAGAATGCACCGGCTGGTAGGGTCACAATCCACGACATAAAGATGGTGCGAATCATACGCAAATTAAGTGCTGCAATCCCACGGGCAAAGCCAACTCCCAGCACCGCACCAACCAAGGTATGGGTAGTTGAGATCGGCAAGCCAGTTCCCGACGCAAGCACCACCGTGGTCGCTGCCGCAAGCTCACAGGCAAAACCACGACTCGGCGTCAGCTCGGTGATTTTCTTACCGATGGTCGCCATTACGCGATGGCCATAGGTAAGCAAACCAAACACGATACCGCCAGCACCCAAAAGCAGAATCCAAGAAGAAAGCTGGGACTTCTGTCCAACCACACCCCCGTGATCAATGACACTCACCACGGCAGCAACCGGACCAATCGCATTGGCCACGTCATTTGAGCCATGTGCAAACGCCATCGAACATGCGGTGACGATCATCAGCACGCCAAAGACGCGTTCAACGTTGGCATAGTGAAAGTTTCGATCTGCCTCCGGATCAATCTGCATACGACGAATGATCAAGGCGCCAATGACCGCCACCACGATACCGACTCCGACAGCGATCAAATAGCTCTGCCCGGTCGTCAGATGCAACCCAATGTGCTTGAGCCCTTTGAGCAAGGTCACCAACGTCATGATGAAACCCGCAAAGAACATGTAGATCGGCACATAACGCTTAGCGTTATCAAACGGTTTTTCCGTATCGAGCACAAGTCGCTGTACCGATCGGAACAAGGCATAAGCGATCAAACCGGCGAGTAGAGGCGAGACCACCCAGCTCATCGCAATCGACCCGACCTTGCCCCATTTCACGGCTTCAATCCCAATGCCAACCGCAGCAAAGCCAACAATCGCACCTACGATAGAGTGCGTAGTGGAAACTGGCCAACCAAAATGGGATGCAATAAATAACCAGATTGCCGCCGCAAGAAGCGAGGCAAGCATCCCAAAGACCAAGAGCTCGGGCGAATTGGTCAAAAACCCAGTATCGACAATGCCCTTACGAATGGTTTCAGTCACTGCGCCACCCGCAAGGTAGGCCCCCGCGAATTCAAAGATCGCAGCAACAATTACCGCTTGTCGAACGGTAAGCACGCCCGAACCCACGGATGTGCCCATCGCATTGGCGACATCATTTGCGCCCACGCCCCAGGCCATAAACAGGCCAAACAAGGCAACGAGGATGAGGTAAACGGTTGCGTATTCCATAACAACCTCCTCTCTAGCGCGCCAGCATCAGCTGGATGCGGCCTCCCACACGCTGCGCGAGATCGGCAAGTTCGCCGGTTTCATCAATGATCTTGTACAAGAACATCACATCCACCGGCGGCAAATCACGCTCAATGCGCAGCAGATCCGCACGCAGCTGGATCTCCATAGCATCGGTATCGCTTTCGATCGTATTGAGCTCGGTCAGCATCTTCTCGACCAAACGTACTTCGGCACCGCGGAAACCGGTCTCCACCAATTCGTCGAGCTCGTTCACCGTGGCATGCGCCTGCACGCAGGCATCCACGTTACGCTTGAGATAAGACAAAAAGGTTTGACTCAGAACTGTCGGCAGGCGGATCTGACGACCCAAAACAATGCCGGCAATGTCTTTGGCTTGATTCGCGATGCGATCTTGCATGGTCAGCACATTCAAGAGATCGCCACGCGAAACCGGCATGAACAAGCCTTTGGGCATCTGCAAACGCAGCGCGATTTTCAAGTCATCGGCTTCGTTTTCCAGCATCGAAACGCGCTGCTGTGCCTCTTCGACCCCCAGCGCATCATCTTCAATCACCGCCTCGAACAAGGCCTCAAGCTCAGAAACACAGGCGACCACTTTCGACATGTGCTGCTGCAGGGGTGCAAAAGGCGAGCGCCCAAAGATCCCTGAGAAATAATTCCCCATCTCATTGACTCCACGAATGCGACGCGGGCGGTGATCCGCCTCTTTGTCTGTAGGGTCGCTCTCAGGCGACCTCTTAGTTTAATAAATTGTTATTTGCTAGCTTGCTGCAGCCAGCGCGCTACATCACGCGCGTAATAAGTCAGGATGCCATCGGCACCGGCGCGACGAAAACTCATCATTGCTTCCATCACTACCGCCTTCTCATCCAACCAACCTTTCTGCGCCGCCGCTTTCAGCATGGCGTATTCGCCACTGACCTGATACACAAATGTCGGCGCTCCAAATTCATCTTTCACTCGA
>JGI11705J14877_10000289_pt1 | contig 32157 bp, 23 predicted proteins | sample Etolaghawater15m_FD_14877 | JGI IMG/M metagenome (IMG submission 14877)
ACATCCNATCGCTTCGGCTTAGCCAATGTTTCACGTGGAACATCCCACCGCTTCGACTTGGCAATGTTTCACGTGGAACATCCCATCGCTTCGACTTGGCCAATGTTTCACGTGGAACATCTCACCGCTTCGGCTTAGCCAATGTTTCACATGGAACGTCTCATCGCTTCGGTGGATTCCTACTGCTGGCAGCATGACCAAAACGACAAGCCCCGCCATGAATGGCGGGGATGCTAAGCGGAGCGGCGCTGGTTCTCGATGTATTTCTTTAGCGTCTCGATGGGCGCGCCACCCGTGCTGTTAACAAAGTAGCTTGGGGACCAAAGTGCATTTTTCGATTTCGCTGCCGACCAACACGTTGAGAGTTCAGGAAATTGTTGTTTGAGTCGTCTGCTCGACACGCCTTTGAGACTCTTCACAATGGCCGAGATCGACCATTTTGGCGGATAGGAGATCAGGTGGTGAACGCGATCGCATTCCCCATTGAACTCCAGCAGTTCGCTTTCAAAGTGCTCAAGCAGCGAGCCAAAGTACTGTTCCATGGCGTTGAGATGTACGGTCTTGAAAGATTTTTCCGCGCCGCTTGGGCATGAATACGAGATGTGCGGTGAGAAGGTAGGTAGACCGAGTGTCGTCCACGGTTCAGTTTCATGCAGATCAACCGTTGATTTAGCCAAAAAAGAGCAACTACTATAAGCGATATGGAGATGCAGACCAAAACAGTTTCAGTCAGGGTTCGCGACAAGTACGCGCCGTTGCTGCGGCAAATGGCGTTCGAGGTCAACCAGATCCTCCTGTCAGGATTCCTATCGCCTCAGCCGCTGGCGTCAATCTTGGGCTGAAGGAGTACGCGACCTGTTCAGATGGGATGAAGCTGCCAGCGGCGCAGTTCTACCACCATGCAGAAGCTGAGCTTGCCAAGGTTCAACGAGCGAAGAACAAGAAGCAACTCGGCACGATTCACGCGAAGGTGGCGAATCGACGTAAGGAGGCCTTGCATAAATTCTCGAATGAAATCACGCGCAATCACGCCGTGATCGTTGTCGGTGATGTGAGCAGTTCTAAGCTGGCTAAAACCAAGATGGCGAAATCTCTCTTGGATGCTGGCTGGTATCAGTTCAAGGCACAACTGAAGTACAAAGCCATTAGGCAGTCAGCGGTGTTCATCGAAGTCAACGAAGCGTACAGCACTCAAACCTGTTCGATCTGCGGAGCCATCCCCGACAGCAGTCCGCGAGGTAGAATGGGACTTGAAGTGTGGCAATGGGAGTGCTCCTGCTGTGGAGCGCAACATGATCGCGACATCAACGCCGCGATCAATATTCTCAACGCCGGATTGGGGTGCCAATCTCAGTAGACGAAGTCCCTACGGCTGCCAGGTATTTCCCGGCTTCAGCCGGGGGAGGCATCATAGACGCCGACAATTCAAGACGTTCTGGGAGTCCCCCGATTCAAGTTGGTTGGCTGTTCACATCGAGAGTCGCCCCGCTCGATGGTCTGTTAGTGCCTGCTCTATCTCTTCACGGCTATTCATCACGAATGGGCCGTAACCGGCGATCGGTTCGTCGATCGGTTCACCACCGAGTAGTAGTAGCGTCGCTCCACGCTCTGTTTGGACGCGAATATCGGCACCGTCACGACTACACACCACCAGCGATAGCGCGCTCGCTTGTACTTCACCATTGACCCTAATCTCACCGGCTAACAGCGCTAACGCGCAGTTCCAGCCAGTCGAGGCGGGTAGTGTGATATCGGCGCCTGGTTGGAGTCGCAGATCCCAGAGTTGAATCGGAGAACGGGTTATTGCCGGTCCCATCTGCTGCTGATACTCGCCCGCGATGAGTCGTAGCTGGCTGGCACCATCAGCGAGGGTGATCTGTGGTATCTCGGTGCGGCGGATGAGTTGATAGTCGGGTTCATCATACTTGTGAGCCGCTGGCAGATTGACCCATAGCTGCACCATATCGAGGATGCCGCCACTACGGGTAAATGCCTCGGAGTGAAACTCTTGATGTACGATACCGCTGGCGGCTGTCATCCACTGCACCTCATCCGGCCCAATCAGTCCGGAGCGACCGCTTGAGTCGCGGTGTGCTACTTCTCCTTGATAGACGATCGTCACCGTGGCAAAACCACGATGGGGGTGTTGGCCGACACCGCGCGGTTTGGCAGCCGGTTCAAACTGCGTCGGTCCGGCACGATCGAGGAGCAGAAATGGGGTTAGTTCACGGTAGCGGTTGTGGTATGAGAAGAGGGATTGCACTGGGAAGCCATCACCAACCCAGTGCCCCGGTGGGGGTTGATCGACCGCAATGACCCGTTTCATGGTGTCGCCATCTCCTGCTGTAGCCGTTCGAGAAGTGCCGCGCCGCGAGCCCCGGCTAACTCACGATAGCGGGCGTGCAGTGGCTGCGCTAACTGTCGAAACTGCGCCCGCTCTGTAGCATCTAGCGTCACTAACGCAATCTCGCTTGATGACTCAATATGGGCCAGACGCTCCCGATTAAACTGCTGTTGCAGTGGAAAGATGTAGCTATCGAGTTCCGCTTTAGCGCTGCTGATCCATTGCTGCTGTTGCGGTGTCAGCCCAGCAAGAAAGGTCGGGGAGGTGATGAGGGTGGTAACAAACGGGAGATGATTGGCGAAGGTGAGCGCCTCTTGGACTTGATAGAAGCGCATCTCCTCAATCGCAAAGATGGGATTGACCTGACCATCGATCATGCCGAGTTGTAGCGCACTATAGACTTCACCGTAGGGGAGGGGTGTTGGATCGGCACCGTAAGCGCGATACGCTTCGACCAGTAACGGTGAAACCATCGTGCGCATCCGAAACCCAGCAAAGTCGGCTGGAGTACGCAGTGGCCGATCGCCACTCCATACCATCCACCCCTCAGCAATGATCGCTAGTAGCGACAGTTGGTGATCGGCATAGGCAGCACCGAGTAGTTCATAGAGGGCGGGACTGCTGGTGAGTAGTTGTTGGAGCCGCTGCTCATCCTCTGGTAACAGAAAGTGGAGTGAGAAGATCTGCGCTTCAGGTACCACCGAACCGAGGTGACCGGGGGAGGCGAACGCGAACTGGAGCGCGCCACTGCGCACCTGCTCGGTGATATCGGCCGAGCTACCGAGTGCTCCGTAGGGGTAGATCTCAACCTGAATTGCGCCACCGCTGTGCGCCTCAATCAGGGTCTTAAATTGCTGCGCATAGCGATCTTGAACACTGCCGGGGATCTCTTCTAGCGCGAAGCGCCAGATGGTGGTTGCGCTGCGCTCACCACATCCGACGACCAGTGCCATTACCACCACCCCTAGCGATAGTCTCCACCACTTCATACTCGATCCTCCAGTTTTTGATGCATCACCTTTTCACGCTAACACCCCCCTCTACTCACTGCAATGGTGGCCAGCACCACGCCATCGCGTTACCCTGTCCTCTATGTCACAACGCCCCCACGCTCTACACTGGCTGCAGCAGCGTCTCGACCGCTGGCAGCAGCAGATCCTCGCCGTTAGTGTGTTACTGCTAGCGCTGTTATCAATCAGCAACGTGATTGCCCGCAATCTGTTCGGCTACACCCTGCTATTTAGCGTTGAGGTGAACCATTTTCTGCTGCTGCTGATCACCTTCACGGGTATCGCCTACGCTGCCCGCCGTGAGCGCCACATCCGCATGTCGGCACTCTGTGAGCAGTTACCTACCACATGGCGGCGCGCAGTGGTGGCATTAGCACAGGCGCTCACCGCACTGCTGCTGCTAGTATTAGGCGGTTTTGCAGTGAGTCATGTAGCGAGTGTTGCTACCCTCGGTAGCGTTACACCCGCACTACGACTGCCGCTCTGGCTACTCTATCTGCCGGTGCCGATCGGCTTGCTGCTCGGCGGTATCGAGTATCTACTGGCGCTGCGCCGCACCCTCCGTGATGGCGAGGTGCGCTGCTGATGAGCCTCGCACTGATCTTACTGCTGCTACTTTTACTGCTGTTAGGGGTACCCCTGCTCGTACCGCTGTTAGCCGCTGCGCTGCTGCTGCTACTGTTCGCCTTTCCAGGGCTCGATCCCGCACTACTGATCCAGCAGATGATTGCCGGTGTCCGCCCGGCGGTACTGGTCGCGGTGCCGCTCTTTATCTTTGCCGCTGATCTGATGACCCGTGGTCACACCGCACAGCGGCTACTCGATCTGGTCTTGACGTTTGTGGGGCATCTGCGGGGCGGTCTACCTATCAGCGCCGCGCTCGGCTGCACCCTATTTGGCGCGGTCTCCGGTTCAACCCAGGCGACCGTGGTTGCGATTGGTGGGCCGCTTCGTCCACAGCTGCTTGCGGCTGGCTACCGCGATAGTTTCACGACCGCGCTGCTGATCAACGCCAGCGATATTGCGCTACTGATCCCGCCGAGTATCGGTATGATTGTCTATGGTGTGGTGACGGGTACTGCGGTCGGTGAGCTCTTTATCGCCGGTATTGGACCGGGGCTGCTGATTCTACTGCTGTTTGCCAGTTACGCTTGGTACCACAGCCGGCGCCACGCCATTCCACGTCAGCCGCGCGCGAGTTGGCGACAGCGCGGCCAGGCGCTATGGCGGGCAGCACCGACACTCGGTTTCCCGCTGCTGATTGTGGGTGGGATCTACAGCGGTCTCTTTAGCCCGACCGAGGCGGCAGCGATGGCGGTGCTCTACGCACTGCTACTGGAGTTGCTGCTGTTTCGATCGTTGAAGCTCTCGGATCTCCCCGCGATCGCGCTCTCTAGTGGTCTGATTACCGCCGTGGTGTTTATCTTAGTGGCTGCGGGGAGCGCCTTCTCATGGGCGATCAGCTTTGCCCGTATCCCCGATCAGCTACTTGCCGATCTACTCCCGTTGGTGACCGGTGATCCGACCGCGCTGCTGCTGCTGATTGCGGTGAGCTACTTTATCGGCTGTATGTTTGTCGATCCGATTGTGGTGATTCTGATCTTGAGTCCCATCTTCGCACCACTAGTCGATAGTAGCGGACTCGATCCGGTGCTAGTCGGCACACTGGTGACACTACAGGCGGCAATCGGTTCGGCTACGCCGCCATTTGGTTGTGACATTTTTACTGCGATGGCGGTGTTTCGACGCCCCTATCTGGCGGTGATTGAGGGGACTCCCCCGTTTATTCTGCTACTGCTGTTAGCGACACTACTACTGATCTGGATACCCGAGATTGCGCTCTGGCCGCGCGATCTGGCGTTTGGGTGATCGTCTGCTCGCGTTTACCTTCGTCTAGCGTGTCGGCCTCTCTAACCCGCTGCTGGAGCTGTTTATGCTTACACCTATCGATATCGATCACCCTCGTGCACGCGGCCAGTTGCGCCGCTACTGCGGCGCCGCCGCCCTGCTACTGTTCATCGCCCCATCGGCACTTCTTGCTGATACGATCTACACCACTGAGTCGCTGCTGAGCGCCACGCCAACGGTCATCGATAGCGCCATTTTCGATTCCAACTCGCCGCCACTCACAACCCCAGCAGCCCCAGCGCCTCCACTACGACCACCGGCGGCGGCACTCGCTACCGCCCATCCGCTGGCCACTGCAGCGGGGGCGGATATCCTCGCTGCGGGGGGGAACGCGTTTGATGCTGCGGTGACCGTATCCGCCGTGTTAGCGGTGGTTGAACCCTATAGCAGCGGTCTTGGTGGCGGTGGCTTCTGGCTACTACACCGTGCCTATGATGCGCATGAGGTGATGATTGATGGACGGGAACGGGCACCCTTAGCAGCAACCGCTGATCTCTACCTTGATGCTAATGGCGAGGTGGTACCGCGTCTCTCAGTCGATGGCGCGTTAGCAGCCGCGATTCCGGGGCTGCCCGCCGCGCTAGTGCATATTGCCGAGCGTTATGGCCGCCTGCCGCTGCCACAGCTACTTGCACCGGCAATTGCAGCGGCACGCTCCGGTTTTGTGGTGACGCCCCACTATCAGCGAATGGCGCGCTTTAGACTCAATGCCCTGCGGGCGTCAGAGGCGGCGGCGGCACAGTTTCTGGTTGGCGGCGAGGTGCCACCACTGGGTCATCAGATCCGTCAACCCGATCTGGCGCTCACGCTAGAGCGGTTGGCGGTGGCGGGGTTGGCGGGTTTCTATCAGGGGGCAACCGCTGAACAGTTGGTCACGGCGGTGCGGGCGGCTGGTGGTATCTGGCAGATGCAAGATCTCAGCAGCTATCGGGTAGTGGAGCGTGAACCGGTGGTCGGTTACTACCGAGGTCACCGTATCAGCAGTGCAGCCCCCCCCTCATCGGGTGGAGTGGCGCTGCTACAGATTCTGAATATGCTCGCTGAAGATGATCTCACCGCGCTCGATCCGGTTCAACGTAGCCACCTCATCACTGAAGCAATGCGCCGCGCCTATCGCGATCGGGCACACTGGCTCGGTGATCCCGACGCTGTCTCGATCCCACTACAGCGACTGACCCACCCCTTCTATGCAGCCGGGCTGCGCGCCACTATCCATCCAGCGCATGCGACCGCGAGTGCCGACCTCCCCGGCTATCAGGCAGCTGATGGTGGGAGTGATACCACCCACTTCTCAATCCTCGATCGTGACGGCAACCGGGTTGCCGCCACGTTGAGTATCAACTACCCGTTTGGATCGGGTTTTGTCGCTGCGGGTACCGGGCTATTACTGAATGATGAGATGGATGATTTCGTCGCCAAACCGGGGGTCGCCAACCTCTACGGTCTGGTTGGGGCAACCGCTAACGCCATCGCCCCCGGCAAACGGATGCTATCGAGCATGAGCCCCACATTTGTTACCCATGACGATCGGGTAGCGATTATCGGCACACCGGGGGGGAGTCGCATCATCACGATGGTGCTACATGCGATTCTTGCCGCAATCGATGGTGCACCGGTAGAGACGTGGGTGACACAACGGCGTTTCCACCATCAATATCTTCCCGATCAGCTGCTACATGAGGCGGGGGCGTTTAGCGCCGAACAGCAGCAGCGGCTACGGGCGCGTGGCCACCATCTCCAGCAGGTCGATGACTATGGCAATATGCAGGCGCTACTCTGGGATCGGAAGCGGCAACAGGTAAGTGTAGCTAGTGATCCGCGCGGCGAAGGATCGGCACTGCGACTCCCATAAAGCGGCTGTTGAGAGGCGGTAAGGGTGTGGATAAGTCGGTGGATAGCGGTGGATAACGCCCCTTATGCGATGTGGATAACCCGGTGGATAACCCGGTGGATAACCGTGTGGATAAGTTGTGGATAAAAAAACACCCCCATTTTATCCACATTAATCCACAGCTTATCCACCGGCTTACCCACCGGGTTATCCACAGGTTAAGTTGATGTTTTTCATAAGAAAAAATGGGTTATCCACCGAAATCGCCCGACATAATAATAATAGCAGTTAAAATCTTTAAAAAACCTATAACTACTACTGGCGCCCTGTTCGAGCCATCAAACAGCTCAAACCGTTGGCTCAATCCCCAACCAGTGACACCATGCAGCAAACAGCGCCGGATCAGCCGCAGCCACCACCGAACTTGGACGCAACTCACCTTGCCATACCGCCTCCCCCTGCAGCGTACAAGCAACCCCACCTGCCTGCTGTAGAATCAATAGACCCGCTGCATAGTCCCACGGCTGCTGTCGTCCATGCAGATAGAGCGCAGCGTGACCGGCTGCTAGCAGACACCACTCCAGCGCACTGGCACCTAAGTTACGCTGAGAAGCAAACGGCGGCGCTGTAACCAGTCGGGTAGCTAACGAAGGTGACAACCGTTTTAGATCAACAATCGCGATCCCTTCGGCAAGTGATCGACCCGTAGTTGGCACCACCAAGCGCTCACCATGACACCACGCCCCACCCTCCGCCTCAGCGTAGTAACAGCGATCACGGAGGGGATCATAGACCACCCCTAGATCGGGTTGACCATCACGGATGCGCGCTAATGAGACAGCGAAGAAGGGCATACCCGCCGCAAAGTTACTAGTACCATCAAGTGGATCAAGACACCAGAAACCTGCCGCCGGTGGCTGCTGCCAAAGCGCCTGCTGCTCCTGTTCACTCATCTCTTCGCCCAGTAGCGGCAGCTCTGGCCAATGTTCGGCTAATGCCATCGTAAGTCGCTGCTGCATCGCGCGATCGGCCTCGGTTACGAGCGAACCATCCGCTTTCCACTCACGCCCAACCTGAGCAAACCGCGGTAACAGCTCCTGCTGTGCTATCTCACGTACGATCGATGCGACGGTTACAATGGTAGACATAGTTATCGGCTCCAAATGTCGTTGGCTATAACAGCACTAAATCATATACTGATGGACTCGACAATTGGCTCAATCCAGCCGTTATCATCAGCATCAGCCATGAGGATAGTTTTGTGTCGAAACGAAAAACCCTTAAACTTAGTAAGTTTATAAGCATAGTTACCGGATGTTAAAGCGACTCCTACTGACACTGCTCTTCCTAGCCGCACTGCTAGGCGGTCTGTTTGGCTTGAAGTATCAACGCATCACCGAACAGATGGCACAGCAGCAGCCACCACCGCCGCCGGTGGTGAGTGCAACGACGGTACAAGCAGAGCATTGGGAGCAGCACTTATCGGCGATCGGTTCACTCGTCGCAGTGCGCCACGTAGCGATTGCAAGTGAGGTGGCCGGAAAAGTGACTGCGCTACCGTTGATAGAGGGGGGCAGCGTCGCCGCTGGCGATCTGCTGCTATCACTCAATGCCGATAGCGATCAGGCGACGCTTGCCGGGCTTAAGGCGGAGTTACGACTCGCAGAGCTCAATTTTCAACGCACCGAATCGCTACAGCGCGATCGCACCCTATCAAAGTCCGATCTTGATACGGCACGAGCACAACTAGACAATGCGCGAGCACAAGTGAGTCGGCAACAGGCGCTGATAGCGAAGAAGCAGATTGTCGCGCCGTTTACTGGTCTGCTCGGTATGCGGCAGGTGGAGTTGGGTGCCTATCTGGAGCCGGGTGAGCCGATTGTGACGCTGCAACAGCTCGATCCAATTTACGTTGAGTACACACTCCCAGAGCGCCACCTTGCTCAAGTAGCGGTAGGACAACCGGTTCGTCTCTCAGTCAGCGCATGGCCAGATGAGCGCTTCAGCGGCACGATCAGCGTCATTGAGCCGCAGATCGATCGAGATAGTCGTACCCTGCGACTGCGTGCAACGCTAGCCAATCCGACGCAGCGCTTGCGCTCCGGGATGTTTGCAGCGGTTGAGACCCTACTACCGACACCCAAGGCGGTACTCACACTACCGCGTAATGCGATCAGTTACGCCCCCTATGGCGACTCAGTCTATCTCATTACCCCAACCGAAACGGGCACACTACAGGTCAACCGCCAGCCGGTCAGTAGCGGCGAAGTGCGTGGAGAGCGGGTCGCTATCAGCGGATTAGCAGCCGACGCGCAAGTGGTGTCAGCAGGGCATGTAAAGCTGCGTAATGGCCAACAGGTGAGACTCGCTACCCACTCAACGCTGGAGCAGCCGTAGTGGCGTTTACTGATCGCTTTATTCAGCGGCCGGTGCTAGCGAGTGTAGTCAGTCTGCTGATCTTAATCTTGGGATTACGGGCATTAACGCTGCTAGAGGTGCGCCAATATCCGCAGATTGAGAACACCGTCGTCACGATTACTACCGCCTATCCTGGCGCGAGTAGTGCGCTAGTGAAGGGGTTTATCACCACCCCACTGCAGCAGGCGATTGCCGAAGCGGATGGGATCGACTACCTCTCATCAAGTAGCCGTCAGGGACTCTCCACAATCGAGGCGCACATGCGCCTCAACTACGATCCCAATGCAGCCGTTGCACAGATTCAGGCAAAGGTGGCGAGTCAGCGCGGTGTACTGCCGGCAGATGCACAGGATCCAGTGATTAGCGCTGCGACCGGTGAGCCGACAGCGCTGATGTATATGGCGTTCTACTCTGAGGCGATGAGCGCAGCACAGATCAGCGACTATCTTGCGCGGGTGGTGCAGCCTCAGCTACAAGCGCTAGAGGGGGTGGGGAACGCCCGAGTCATCGGAGATAAGCGGTTCGCTCTGCGAGTCTGGCTCGATCCGACTCGAATGGCAGCGCTCAATATCAGCGCCAATGAGGTGGCCGCCGCGCTGCGGGCCAACAACTATCTTGCCGCCGTAGGAGAGAGTCGCGGCCGCTATGTGGCGATCGACTTGGGGGCCGATACCGATGTCGGCAGTGCTGAAGCGTTTGCGCAGTTGGTGCTACAGCAGCGCGGTGAGCGGCTGATTCGGTTACAGGATATTGCGACAGTGGCACTGGAGAGTGAGGATCTCAACTCAGCCGCTTGGTATAAGGGGACGCCGGCCGTGTTTGTCGGCATTGAACAGGCACCGGGCGCTAACCCGCTGTCGGTTGCAGCCCGAATCCATCAACTCCTCCCCACCCTTCGCGATCAGCTACCGGCTGGACTTCAGGTTCGCATCCCGTATGATGCGAGCCTGTTTATCCAAGACTCCATCGATGAGGTGTTTAAGACACTCGCTGAAGCGGTGCTGATTGTGCTGCTGGTGATCTACCTCTCACTCGGATCGATGCGGGCGGCACTCATTCCGGCGTTGACGGTACCGCTGTCACTGATTGGTGGGGCGCTACTGATGCTGCTGCTCGGCTACTCCATCAATCTGCTAACACTACTGGCGATGGTATTAGCGATCGGTTTGGTGGTAGATGATGCGATCATCGTGGTTGAGAATGTGCATCGCCACATTGAGCGCGGTGAGCAGCGGCTGCAAGCAGCGCTACTGGGGGCGCGGGAGTTGGCGCTACCGATCATTGCGATGACCACCACGCTGGTGGCAGTCTATGCCCCAATCGGCTTTATGGGGGGACTAGTTGGTACCCTATTTACCGAATTTGCCTTTACCCTTGCCGGAGCGGTGCTAATCTCTGGCGTCGTAGCGCTTACGCTGTCGCCGATGTTGGCATCGCGGGTGCTGCATGATCACGGCAGTGAGGGGCGGTTGGAGCAGTGGATTGAGCGCGCTTTTAGCGCGCTATCGAATAGCTACCGACGTCTGCTGCAGTCGCTGCTACAGAGCGTTTCGCTGGTGCTGCTAGTAGGGTTCTCACTGCTGGTGAGCATCGGTGCGATGTACCAGTTAAGTAAGCAGGAGCTAGCGCCGACCGAAGATCAGAGCATCCTGTTTTTTATGGCGAATGGTCCACAAAGCGCCACGCTCGACTACTCAGCGGCGTTTGGGCGGGAGATGGTGACGCTATTTGAGCAGATCCCCGAGCATAAGGAGAGCTTTATTCTGCTCGGTTTTGGTGGTTCGCCGGGGAGTCTGTTTGGTGGTTTTAAGATGCCATCGGTTGATGAGAGGGTACGCTCTCAAATGAGTATCCAGCCGCAGCTTCAGGGGCTCTTGTCGCAGGTGGCAGGATTTCAGATCGCGATCTTCCCGCGCCCCTCACTTCCGGGAGGGGGGCGCGGCCTACCGATACAGTTTGTCCTCACCTCAGATGCCGATTATGCGACGCTTGATGAGCTTGCCGGAGAGTTGATCGGTTACGGTATGGCCAGTGGTCAGTTTATGTTTCTGAAACGCGGAGTCGCTTTTGATCGCCCGCGTAGTGAGCTACTCATTGATCGCGATCGCGCCGCCGATCTTGGGATCGATATGGCAACCATTGGTCAGACCCTAGCGCTACTGGTGGGAGAGGGTGAGATCAACCGCTTTAGCCTTGATGAGCGTAGCTACAAAGTGATCCCGCAGTTAGCAGCCCGGTTCCGAGCCGACCCTGATCAGCTCCGCGATCTCTACCTGCGTACCGATAGTGGCGCCCTAGTACCGCTCGATATGTTAGTGACGCTGCGGCAGCAGGTGGAGCCGGCGCAGCGCAACCAGTTCCAGCAGCTCAATGCGTTGACTATTGAGGGGATGGCGCTACCCAATCGCTCACTCGGTGAGGCGCTAGCGGTACTACAGCAGGGCGCTGCTGAACTGCTACCCGATCATGTCAACTACGACTACACCGGCCAGTCACGGCAGTTTATGCAGCAGGGGAGTGCGCTGATGATCACCTTCTTCCTGTCGCTGCTGGTGATCTATCTGGTACTGGCCGCGCAGTTTGAGAGCTGGCGTGATCCACTGATTATTCTGATGTCGGTACCGATGTCGATTGCCGGTGCGATGGCGTTCATTATGCTTGACTTTGCCACTATCAATATCTATACCCAAGTGGGCCTGATCACCCTGATCGGAGTGGTGGCGAAGAATGGCATCCTCATCGTTGAGTTTGCTAATCAGCTGCAGATCCAGCAGCAGCTCTCGCGCCTTGATGCGGTGGTAGAGGCGGCAACAATCCGTCTGCGCCCCATCTTAATGACCACCGGTGCGATGGTGCTAGCGATGTTGCCACTGCTACTTGCGACCGGTCCCGGTGCGGTGAGCCGATTCCATATCGGTCTGGTGATTGCCGCCGGTCTTGGGATCGGTACCCTCTTTACACTGTTTGTGGTGCCTGCCGTCTATCTGGTGTTGGCACGGCGTCATGTCGATTAATTAGCAGGCCTGATCCCGAACTAAGGGGAGGCGGAGTGGAGCGTATGAGTTCATGGTCGGTGGCGCAGTCGCGGCGTCTCTATAACATCGCCCACTGGGGCGATGGCTACTTCGACATTGGTGAGAATGGCCATCTGCTGGTGCGGCCGAGTGGTCCTGAGGGGGCCGCAGTTGATCTACAGCAGTTAGTCGAACAGCTACCGCGTGAGGGGTTGTCGCTGCCCGTACTGCTGCGCTTCTCAAATATCCTACACCATCGGGTGCGGACTCTCACCGAGGCGTTTGATGCGGCGATGGCGGCGCATGAGTATGCTGCACGCTACACCGCCGTCTATCCGATTAAGGTGAATCAGCAGTATCGGGTGGTAACCGAAATCTTGCGCCATGGTGGCGATCGGGTCGGACTAGAGGCCGGGAGTAAGCCGGAGCTGATGGTGGTGCTCGGGATGGCGGCACCCGGATCGCTGGTGATCTGCAACGGTTACAAAGATCGGGAGTATATCCGGCTGGCACTGATTGGCCGTGCGCTGGGTCTGCAGGTGCATCTGGTGGTGGAGAAGCTATCGGAGTTGGCGCTGATCCTTGATGAGTCGCAGCGACTTGGGGTGCGGCCGCTGCTGGGGATACGGGTTCGTTTAGCGAGTGTCGGCAGTGGTAACTGGCAAAATACAGGTGGCGAGAAGGGCAAATTTGGGCTCTCTGCCTCCCATCTGCTTGCCGCCATTGCCCAGTTGGAGGCGGCAGGTGCGCTCGATACGCTACAGCTACTGCACGTCCACCTCGGCTCGCAGATCGCCAATATTCGGGATATTCAGCGCGGTATGCGCGAAGTGGCGCGCTACTACGCAGAGCTACAGGCGCTCGGCGTTCAGCTCCGACGGGTCGATGTCGGGGGCGGACTTGGGATCGACTATGAGGGGAGCGGCTCCCGCCACGACTGCTCGGTCAACTACAGTGTCGCCGAGTATGCCCGCACGATTGTCCATGCGCTGTGGGAGGTGTGTCGCGATCTGGCGCTACCGGTACCCGATATTATCACTGAATCGGGGCGGGCGATGACGGCGCAGCATGCACTGCTGATCACCGATGTGGTCGATGTTGAGCAGGCGCCCGAACTCCCCCCTGCCGCTCCCGCTGCGGAGGATCCGCAACTGCTGCACGATCTCTGGCAGGGGCTCCAGCAGCTTCAGCAGCGTAACGCTCTAGAGACCTACCATGAGGCGATACATTGGCTCGCTGAGGCACAGGCGATGTATCTGCATGGGCTGTTATCGTTGGCGCAGCGGGCACAGGTCGAGGCGATCTACTTTGCCACCTGTCGGGCAGTATTAGCGCTACTACAACCGAGCAAGCGCGCCCACCGTGAAGTGATCGATGAGCTCCACACCAAACTTGCCGATAAATACTTCTGCAACTTCTCGCTGTTTCAATCACTCCCGGATGTTTGGGGTATCGATCAGATATTCCCGATCGTGCCGCTCCAGCGCCATCAAGAGGAGCCGACCCGGCGCGGTACGATTCAGGATATGACCTGTGACTCCGATGGTCAGATCCTCCACTATGTCGATAGTGAGGGGATTGAGGCGAGTCTGCCGCTCCATCCGCTACGCGAGGGTGAGGCGTATCTGATCGGCTTCTTCCTAGTCGGTGCCTATCAGGAGATCTTGGGTGACATGCACAACCTGTTCGGGGATACTGATGCGGTGAATGTCGTGCTTGATGAACGGGGTAGCTGGCACTTTGAGGGGCATCAACGGGGTGATGCGGTCGATACGCTGCTGCGCTATGTCAGCTTCGACCCAGAACAGCTACTGCGCAGTTATCGAGTTAAAGTACAGTCAGCGCCGCTTGATGATGAGCAGCGCGGTCGGTTTCTAGAGGTGTTAGCGGCTGGATTGAAGGGTTACACCTACCTTGAGAAGTGATCGGCCGCACTGGCGTAGTGGATCGGATGTAGCGCAGAAGATGGGTATATCATGAGTGATAGTTTTTGGGCGCGGGATGCGTTCGTCTATGTCGATAGTTACCGGAAGCTAATAGAGGATAGCTCCGATAGTGTCGTGGTCGCTAAAGCGGAGCTAGAGGCGGGGCTCTGGCGTCCGGGTGAAGATAGCTCGCACTACTATGCGAAGCTGCGGGCGCATGAGGATGCGCTGGAGCGCCTACTCAATGATCGGCAACCGGGACGGGTGGTGCTAGGAAATGATAGTGGCAGTGGCCCGGCGACCGCTAAGCTCGCCGACACTGGGAGTTCACCTGAATCGATTGAGCAGCAGTTGAGTGATACTTTGATGCTCAAGGAGCGGCAGATTGAGTCGCTCCATGTCGATCTAGCTGATGCCCATAAACAGGTGGTGCAACTGCTGGAAGCGAATCGTGTGGCACGCGTGCAACTCAGTCAGCGACAGCAGCAGATCCAGCGCCTACGACAGCGCATCTATCAAACTAACTCCACCTCGCTGGCGATTGGCGCGGTCATGTTGCTGATCATTGTTGCCCTGATTGTCCTCTGGATCTCCAGCCATTAGTCGCTGTAACTAACCTTCCGATCGTTTGCGGTGTGGTACCTAGCGTGTCGAACCTGATAGACTCGAACGCTGGCACTCACCTGATTAGCACGAGCTGCCGCTTATCGCTCATTGTGGCAACACGAACCGCAAGGCAGGCATAACCAATATGAATCGATTCAAAACACCAAAGGTAACCGCGCCGCTCTCAGCGATTGCGCTCATCAGCACGCTCTACGCTGGTAGCATGCCGCTGTTTGCGGAGGAGGCAACGGCGACGGCTGAACCGACCACAACGTCGGCGGCCGCCGCGCAACTTAACGCATTGACGATGGAGATGCAGGCGCTACAGGAGAAGGCGGTCGCGCTGCAGCAGCAGCAGACGCAGATGGTCGCAGAGCGTGATCGGCTACAGGAGACCAATAGCGTCCTTGCGGCCCAGCTGGTCGAACTGCGCCTGAGTCAGCGCAACCAAGCTAACGAGCTTCAGCGGTTGCGGCAGAGCCACAGTGAGATGCAGCTGACTGAAGCGGAGCGAGAGAGTCAACTGCAGGCGTTACAGGCGGAGCGTGATCGACTAGCGGCCGCGATGAGCCAACTCCAGAACGATCATGACGCCCTGCAGCAGCAGCGCCGTTCAGCGCAGCAGCAGCAGTTGGCAATTGAAACCGAGTTGGACGCATTAGAGACTCAGCAGCAGCAGCTCAAGAGCGAGCTAAGCGGAGCGCTCACCGCCCGCGAGAAGCTCGCCGCAGAGTTGGCGATGACCCAAGGGGCGCGCGATGGTCTGGCCAATGAGCTGGTGCTAACCCAGCGCCGCAACCGTGAACTGGCGGCCGAAGTGACCGCCATGAGTCAAGGGCGGGAGCGGTTTCGGGGTGAGTTAGCGGCACTGCAGGGGCAATTAGCCACTCAGCAGCGGCAGTTGAGCCAAATCACCGAGCAGCGCGACCGCCACGCTACCGAGCTACAGCAGGTGACGAGCGCCCAACAGCAGGCAGCCGATCAGGCGGCGACTGAGATAGCGCAACTCCAGCAGCAGTTAGCCGAAGTGACCACTGCCCAACAGCAGGCAGCCGATCAAGCGGACACCGAGAGAGCGCGACTCCAGCAGCAGTTAGCCGAAGTGACCACTGCCCAACAGCAGACGGCCGATCAAGCGGACACCGAGATAGCGCGACTCCAGCAGCAGTTAGCCGAAGTGACCACTGCCCAACAGCAGGCGGCCGATCAAGCGGCGGCTGAGATAGCGCAGCTCCAGCAGCAGTTAGCCGCGGCGGATAGCGCGCAGGAGCAGTTAAATGCCGCCATTGCTGAGCGCGATGCGGCACGAACCGAGCAGGCCGCGCAGCAGCAAGCGGCTGCCGTATCCCAGCAGCAGCTAGAGCGGCAGATAGCGCAGTTGCAGCAGCAGAAGTCGATGCTAGAGGGATCGCTAGAGAGCACACTGCAGCAACATGAGCAGCTGACCGAGCAGTTAGCCGCCCGGCGGCAGCAGTTGCAGGCGGCAGAGGCGGAGCGCACCACGCTTCAACAGCAGTTGAGTGATCAGCAGCAGTCGCTACAGTTGATCACCCGCGAGCGGGCGAGTGTGGCCGAGCAGTTAACCGCGAGTGAGCAGCAGTTAGCCGCCGCCGATCAGCATATCAGCGAGCTGCGCGAGCGCTTGGACGAAGCGGCGCAGCAGCAGCAGCGTCTCACCGCAAAACTGACCACTGCCGAGACGCGTGTCGGCACACAGCAGGAGCAGTTGACGGCAGCGGCGCAGCAGCGGCAGGCGCTAATGAGCGAACTACAGCAGGCGCAGGCGCAGATCGGGGAGCTAGAGGTGCAGGTTGCTAGCGCTGCTGCTGAGCGGCGGCGGCTGGAGCAGGAGCTGAGTCTGGGAGAGTCGGCAATCGGTGATCTACGCACCCAACTGGGCAATAGCGAGCGGGCGCGTACTGCACTCACCGCTGAGTTGACTGCGGTGGGTCGGGAGCACGCAAACCTCAATACCACCCTCACCGCGCTGCGCCAGCAGGTCGCATCGCTGCGTGATAGCCTTGATGCGGCTGAGAGTATGCGCGATAAGCTCGCTGATGAGCTGGCGGTGGTGCAGCAGCGCGAGCTCGCATTCAATAGTCAGTTAGCCGTGGCGCAGCGCAACAGCGACGCGCTCACCACCCAACTTGGCGCGGCGCGTGCCGATGCTGATGGGGTGCGCGCTCAACTCACCGCCACCGAGCGTTCACGCGCTACCCTTGCGGCTGATCTTGCCACCTCACGCCGCAGCCATACCACATTAAGCCAGCAGCATGAGCGGCTCCAGCAGCAGATGCAGATGCTCCAGCAGGAGCGCGATCAGCTACAGGCGCAGGGGCACTCACTGCGTGATCAGTTAGCGACCCTACAGCAGCAGCGATTGGCACTTCAGAGTGAACGGGATCAGCTCCGACAGCGGCTACCGGCAAGCGAAGGGGGGGGGCTCGATCCGGCTCAGATCCAAGCGAAGGGGAGTGAGCTAGTCACCGCACTGCGGCAGCACTACCGCTCACTCTCGGCAGCAGAGCGTGCCGGCTATTTGGCACGCCCTGAGGTGGTTTCACTGCTGCAGCAGCTATTGGCACAGCAGCAGCTGCTAGCGCGTATCAATGGTGGCACTGTCCATCAGGTACAGTCTGGACAGTCGCTCAGCCACATTGCCAGCTTCTTCTACGGCAACGGTAATCGCTGGCGGGATATCTACGATGCCAATCGTCACATCCTGCCAAACCCGGATCGGCTACTACCGGGTACCATACTGCTGCTCCCCCCCCAGCTCTGAGAATAGAGGGCGGGATTGGCGAAGTGCAATCCCGCCTTCGGTGGCGACTCCAGCAGCGCTCACCGAGCGAACAGAGCGGCGCACGGTTCGTTTAGCGACACCCCTTAAAGCGCTGATAACTCCAGAGATACTGGGTAGGGGTAGCGTTGATACAGCGCTCGATACCCTGATTGAGCGCCCGCGCGGCGATCGCCGGATCGCCATCGGCAATGGCTGCAGGTGGCGCTAAGATGTGTAGGCGATAGCCACGCCCCCACGATAGCCGTTCGGCATACCCAAATACCACCGCCGCACCGCTGCGCTGGATCAGTCGCGGAAGCAGTGTCATGGTGTTAGCCGGTACACCAAATAGCGGCACACAGATACCGGCCGCGCGTGGATCTTGATCGGGTAGCACGCCCACCAAACCACCTCTATTGAGGGTCTGATAGAGTGCCCGAACACCGCGCTGATTGGTCGGTACGAGGGTCGCCCCACAGCGCTCGCGGGCGGTGCGGAGCAGCGCTTCAAAGCGGCGCTGACGCGGCGGACGGTAGAGGGTGGTGATACCAAATCGATGTGATAGGTAGAGTCCCGCCAACTCCCAGCAGCCGAGGTGGGGCGTACAGGCGATCACCCCCTGCTGCTGTGCTAACGCATCGATCAGGAGCTGTTCATGCTCAACCTCGCGTAGGAGCGGTAACACCCGCTGCGGCGGCGCAAATAGCAGCAGCGGCAGCTCGGTTACCCCTTTGCCACTCTCTATCAGTGATCGCCGCAGCAGCCGCCGGCGCGCTGCCGGTGTCAGATCGGGGAAGCAGCGCTGGAGATTATCGGCGCTGATCTGGCGCTGCCGATTCGGCACCAGCCATAGCAGTAGACCGAGCAGTGTCCCGGCGAAGTGGAGCAGCGGCAGCGGCAGTGCCGCGATGAGTCTGAGCGGAAGTGGGGGCATCGGTTGGCTGTGAATGATTTAGACCGACTCACTATCATCGGCGTCGAGCGCCGCATCGCCGGCCACTGTCAGCAGCGGCTGGAGGGTACGAACAAGGGTTTTAAAGAGCTGCTTGTGGCGCTGCTCTTCGGCCGCTAATAGCTGCTTCATATGCTGCCGTTCGGTCGGTTTGGCGAAGCAGGCGGGGCAGTTTTCGTAGATCACCGGGAGTTGTGCCTGCTCAGCGAAGGCGGCGGTCTGGCGTTCACGCACATAGACTAACGGACGAATCACCCGCAGATCGCCGGCGTCGATGGTGTAGTGCGCCTTCATCGTATTGAGGCGACCGCGGTAGAAGGCGGACATCAGAAAGCTCTCAGCGAGATCGTCGAGGTGTTGGCCAAGCGCTAACACGTTATAACCGTTACGGCGCAGCGTGGTATAGAGGATGCCGCGTTTGATGCGCGAGCAGTAGGCGCAGAAAGAGAACCCCGGATCATCTTGATGCTTCATCGCATCATCGGCGATGCTCTGCTGCTGGTAGAAGTAGGGAATATCGAGTGCGGCAAGGTAGTCACGCAGCGGTGAGGGATCGAACCCGGGGTATTGCGGATCGACCGTTACCGCGCCGAGTTCAAAGCGGATCGGTGCGTGGCGCTGCAGGTGACGCAGAATATGCAGCAGTGAGAGTGAATCTTTGCCGCCAGAGAGTCCGAGCAGGATGCGATCACCCTCTCGAATCATCGAAAAATCGGCAATTGCCCGACCAACCGGTCGGAGCAGCGCTTTTGGGGGTCTGATAGATGGCTTCATGGCGTGCTATTTTACTCCGAAACGGCACCAATGTAGTCAACCACTGGAGACCCACACCATGAGTGAACCGCAACTGCAGCACCTCAACCCCCGTCGAGCCTACGATCTGCTGCAGCACAACCCGCGTGCACTGCTGATTGATGTCCGCTCTAGCATGGAGTTTCTGTTTGTTGGCCACCCCTGTGGCGCGATCCATATCGCTTGGATTGACGAGCCCGATTGGGAGGTCAATCCCCACTTTGTACGGCAGGTGCGGGAGCTACTGCTCGGCGGTGTGGTTGACGATTCAAGCGTCGGGGGGCGGGCGCCGGTGATTCTCATCTGTCGCAGCGGCAAACGTTCGCTGGAGGCGGGACGGGCGCTGCTCGCGGCCGGAATCGAACACGTCTATAACGTCCTAGATGGATTTGAAGGGGAGCTAAATGCCCAGCATCAGCGCAGCACCCTCGGCGGCTGGCGTTTTGAGGGGCTGCCGTGGGAGCAGTGTTAAAGCGGGCACCATTAGGGCATAGCGGCAGGGGTGTGGTAGGGGTTACGCTCCCCCGCTGGGCGGGTCTGAAACAGGCGCTGGCTCCAGAGGTACTGCTCGGGGGCGCGCCGGATCACCGCCTCTAACATCAGATTGAGATGAGCGGTATCGTCCGCCTCGTCGCCGCTCGGGTAGAGGTTGAGCGGTGAGAGGATGCGTAGCGTGTGGTCGCCACTAACAGGATCGAAATGGGGGTGGCACGGTACCACCACTGCATCGGCGAGCAGCGCCAGTCGCGGTAGCGCCGTGAGGGTGGCGCGCTGCACCCCAAAGAAGGGGGCAAAGGCGTACTTCTGAGTGGCACCTAGATCCTCATCCGGTAGATAGTAGAGGAGCCGACCCGCTTGGAGATCGCGCACCACCGGTCGGATCCCCTGTTCGCGGCTGTAGGTGCGGCAGTCGAAACGGGTGCGACCACGCGCCACTAACCAGTTGATGATTGGGTGGCGAAGCCGCTTCATTGGCCCGGTGATGGGCCAGTAACGGCTACAGAGAGTCGCTCCCGCATCAAGTCCAACCACATGCGGGGTGACGAGGATCACGCGCCGGCCGGCAGCGAGCAGATCATCAATCTGCTCGCCACCGACCAGCTTTAACCGCCGCCGCAGTTGCCACTCAAACCCCCACCAGAGGAGCGGGTAGTCAAGGGCGCTCTGCAGGTAGCGGCGGAAACTGCGCCGCGCTAACGCTTCACGAGCCGGTAGTGTGAGTTGCGGCATCGCCAACTTTAGATTGACGCGGGTGATGTGACGCCGCTTGCGATTGATACGCCACAACAGCTCACCGCCGATCGCACCGATGAGGCGGCGCAGCGGCTGCGGGAACCAGAGTAGCAGCCAGAGTAGCCCCAACCCGATCCAGACCGGCCAGTAGCGGGGGCGTAACCAAGCGCGTTGGAACTGGCCATCATCGGTTGCCACCGCCGCCGGCGGCCAGAGCTTACGGTAGAGCTCTCGCCACATATATTGACGGCGCGGCGACTCATTAGTGGCATCAAGATCGGCACGACTTGGCGGCCGCCGCACGCTGAGCGCCCGTAGCGGTGATGCTAACCGCTGCCACCCCTGTCGCGCCCCCTGCCACCCCTGTCGCACCCCCTGCCAGCCGCGTTGCACGCCCTGACCAGTCGCTTGCGCCACCTGCTGTAGCTGCTGCCAACGGCGCAGGAGCCGCGTGCTGATGGGTTCACGCCGAAGGCGCGCTTGACCACCGCTGGGACGGGGGCGACGCGGGGTTGGCCGTGGTCTCGGGCGGGGGGGGCGTACGCCCCTCATCCGCGAAGCTCCGCCCGCAGTTGAGCAATCATCGACAGCGCCTCTCGACCATATCCGCCGCCAAATATCAGGAAGTGGTTGAGGATATGGTAGAGGTTATAGAGGGTGCGGCGCAGCGGATAGCCGGCCGCTAGCGGTAATGCCTCACGGTAGGCGTGGTAGAAAGCGGGGGAAAAACCACCAAAGAGCTCACTCATCGCAATATCCGCCTCATGGTCGCCGTAGTAGACGGCGGGATCAAAAATTACTGGAGTGCCGCCACTGCACCCCACATTTCCCGACCAGAGATCGCCATGTAGAAGCGAGGGCGCTGGTCGATGGTCGGCAAACAGCGCCGGTAGCTCCGCTAGCAGTGCCTCCCCGTCGCTAATCAGTGCCCGGGCGCTCTCATGCTGCTGTGCAATCTGCGCCAACTGCGGCGCCAGCCGCTGCTGCTGCCAGAAGTGACACCACTCATGCTGTGGCGAGTTCTGCTGTAGCGTCTCGCCAATGTAGTTGTGCTGTGACCAGCCAAACCGCTCACCGTGAGTAGTGTGGAGAGCGGCCACTGCCCGTCCGAGGGCAGCCGCACAGCCGCCCCCCTGTAGCGGTAGATACTCCAGCACAAGTAGGGCGTACGCACCGACGCTACCATGGTAGATCGGCGTTGGCACCCGTACCGCCCCGCTCTGCTGGAGCGCAGTGAGTCCCGCGGCCTCGGCGGCAAACATCGCCAACCGTTCCGCACGGTTAACCTTAACAAATAGTTGCTGCGCTCCGCTATTGAGGCGATAGGCGCGGTTGATACAGCCGCCGGCGATCGGTTCAGCGCGGGGGCGGTGTAGCATGGGTCCACCCTGCGCAGCGATCTGCTCGCTGATCGCAGACCAATCCATCGATCCCATTAGTGCGCACCAACCGACGGCATGGAGGCGATGCAGCGAACGAAGCGTGATGGGCAGTTGGCAGTGATTATGGTGAATGGGTAGCGTAACATCACGACTATAGCCGGCATTGGCAGTGCAGTAGCATCGAAGTAGTATCCGCCGGATAATGTACCCGGCACCCGACACGATAACAAGGTAGAGATTGTGGTAAAGAGCGCAACCGCCGCCGCCACTAACGCTAAGAGCGATGCGGCGCTCCAGAGCTGGATTGATCGATTACGTGATCAGGAGATGCCGGTGTTTGGTCGCACCGCCCGCAGCATCATGGAGATCACCGAAAATGAGAACGCCGCTGCCGGCGAGTTAGCGCAGGTGATCCTTGAGGATCCCTCCATGACCACGCGGGTGTTGCGTCTTGCCAACTCGGTCTTTTATAACCGCAGTAGCAGCGGTATCAACACCATCAACCGTGCGGTACTGATGTTGGGGTTCAATGCGGTGCAGAATATGAGCATCTGCATCTCGCTAGTAGACTCCTTTGTGCAAGGGATGGCACGCCAGCATGTCAATCAGCAGATTGGCCGCTCAATTCACGCGGCGGTACAGGCGCGCTCACTGCTCGATCTGCGCGGTGATCGCAACTCCGAAGAGGTGTTTGTGGCGACGCTGCTACGCCAACTCGGTGAGATCGCCTTCTGGTGTTTTGCCGATCGTGAGCAGGGGGAGAAGCTGCATCAACTGCTAGAGCAGCCAGAGATGCGGCCGGAGCGGGCGCAGCGCGCGGTGCTCGGCTTCCGGTTTCGGGATCTGACCGCTGGACTGGCCCAAGAGTGGAAGCTAAGCTCGCAACTCACCGATACCCTAAAACATCCGGAGAGTCTCGATCCACGTATCCGATCGAGTACCCTCGGCTACCTCCTAGCGGAGCAGAGCGAGCGCAACGGTTGGCAGGATGAGACGGTACATCAGGTGCTAGAGGAGATGGCGAAGCTGGTGCGGCGTCCACGCGATAAGATAGTCACGCTAGCCCACCACAATGTGCGTGAAGCGATTGAGATCACCAGCTACTATGGTGCGCCAGCAGCGGCGCGGATGATTCCAGAACCGATCCTGCAGGCCGCAGTTGAAGCGCATCAGCCGCCGGTAACGAGCCGATCGGAAGCGACGGCTAACGCCCCGTCGCTACCCCCCACGACAACCGCCATCACCACCACAGTGAGTCGCTACCCAGAGGCCGATAGTGAGCTACAGCAGCGTATCCTGAGCGATATCGACCAGATGATCGGCACACGCGTTGATTTCAATCGCTTGATGGAGTTGGCGTTAGAGGGGATCTATCGAGGGGTGGGGATGGATCGGACGCTATTTGCACTACTAACCCCCGATCGCAACGCGATTCATGCCAAATATGCACTCGGTAGCGGTGGACGCGAGTTGACCGAGCGATTTCAATTTCGCCGCCACGACAAGCCACCTAATCTACTATTCCAGATTGTCGATCGTAACCTAGATGTGTGGTGCGATGTGCGCCGTCAACCGGTGCTTCAGCCACTCCTTCCGCCCCTGATTGCGGTGCTAGGTGCGATCCCCTTCTTTGTCTCCTCTATGCGCATCGGAGAGCGATCGATCGGTCTGCTCTATGCCGATCGAGGTGTCAGCGATCGCGCACTCGATAGTCGTGCCTATGATGGCTTTCGGCAGTTTGCCAATGGCGTCAATCGCGGGCTAGTACAGGGGCAGCGCCGTTAGCGCTGCGGTCGTTGGAGACGGGATCTTGATTCTCCAAGTTGCGGTACCGGTTCCGCTCCGGCGACTCTTCGACTATCTGCCGCCAGTCGATGATCACGCTGAGTGGGTGCCGGGTACCCGACTCCTCGTCCCGTTCGCTAAGCAGCAGCTCGTAGCGATCCTGATCGCCACGACCGAACAGAGTGAGCTACCAACCGCCCGCCTGCGTCCAATCATTCGCCGCCTCGATCCCGAACCGATCCTCCCGCCAGAGCTATTGACGCTACTGCAGTGGGCAGCAGACTACTACCACCACCCGCTCGGTGAGGTGCTCCATAGCGCACTGCCACAGCGGCTGCGCCAGCCGCGCGGTGTTGCAGTGCGCGTCGCACAGCGCTGGATCCTCACCCGTGCAGGCAGCGACTGCGATGCAACAACGCTCCAGCGCGCCCCCCGCCAGCAGGCACTCCTACAGCAGCTCCAACAGCGCCCACAGCAGCAGGGGATCAGCGCTGCCGATGGCGATCAGCTACCCACCGGTTGGCAGCCAGCACTGCGTCAGCTACAGCAGCGGCAGTTGGTTGAATCGGTACCCGCCTGTCTGCTCCCGCCACCGACCCACCGCAGCGCCCCACCCCCCCTCACGGCGGCACAGCAGGCCGCCATCAAAGCGGTTAGCCAGCAGCGCACGTTTCACACCTTTCTTCTCGATGGCGTGACCGGCAGCGGTAAGAGTGAGGTCTATCTACAGCTGATTGAGCGCGTGATTGAGCGCGGCGAACAGGCGCTCCTGTTAGTACCTGAGATCGGCTTGACACCACAGCTACTTACCCACTGCCGGCAGCGCCTACGCTGCCCGATCGCGCTACTCCACTCCAATCTTGCCGCTGGTGAGCGGCTGACGATGTGGCAGCTAGTGCGGCGTGGTGAGGTGGCACTACTGATCGGCACGCGCTCGGCGCTGCTGGCTCCATTTCAGCGGTTGGCGCTGATTGTGGTTGATGAGGAGCACGATAGCGCCTACAAGCAGCATGATGGCTTTCGCTACTCGGCGCGCGATCTGGCGATTGTGCGCGCCGCCCGCAGCAACATCCCGATCCTCCTCGGCTCAGCGACGCCGGCGCTAGAGAGCCACTACAACGCCACTATCGGCCGCTATACCCGCCTCCAGCTACCCCAGCGGGTCGGTGGTGCCGAGCTGCCACGACTACGGCTGATCGATCTACGACGGCAGAAACTACTGCACGGTCTGAGCGGTGAGCTGATCGCCATCGCCCGCCAACACCTCAAGGCCGATGGCCAGATCCTACTCTTTCTCAACCGCCGCGGTTACGCGCCACAGCTCCAGTGCAGCCACTGCGGCTGGGTCGCCGACTGCCACGCCTGCGACGCTCATCTGGTGCTCTATCGCAACCACCAGCTACGCTGCCACCACTGCGGTGCGACCGAGCCACAACCGCCGCGCTGCCGCCACTGCGGTGGCGCCACCCTAGAGCCGTTAGGACAGGGGACAGAGCGGATTGAGGCAGCGCTCCAGCACCACTTCCCACACCAAGCACGCCTGCGCATCGATCGGGATGCCACTCGGCAGCGTGGTGAGCTAACACGGCGCTTAGCCGCTGCCGCCGCTGGCGAAGTGCCGATCCTGATTGGCACCCAGATGATTGCCAAGGGACACCACTTTCCCGGCGTCACCCTAGTCGCGGTAGTCGATGCCGATAGTGGCCTGTTCAGTACCGATTTTCGCGCCGGTGAGCGGCTTCTACAGCAGGTGGTGCAGGTGGCTGGACGCGCCGGTCGCGCCGAACGGCGGGGTGAGGTGGTGATTCAGAGTCGGCAGCCCGATCATCCGCTACTGCAGGCACTGATTCGGGGTGACTACGCACAGGCGGTCGCGACCACCCTAGCTGAACGACAGGCGAGCGAGCTCCCCCCCTTTAGCTACTTAGCGCTGCTACGGGCAGAGGCTGATGATGCAACCACCCCGTTTACGCTGCTCGATCAAGCCGCCGCGATCGCTGCCCGACTACAACCCATGGTGCAGCGCTGGGGGCCGGCACCAGCGCCAATTGAGCGACGCGCGCATCGTTATCATGCCCGTCTACTGCTGCAATCACTGCGCCGCGATCAGCTCCAACAACTACTACCACCGCTACTCACTGCACTAGAGCAGCTCCCGATTGCGCGATCGGTGCGCTGGAGTCTCGATGTTGATCCCATCGATGGGTAAGTGGTGCACTACGACAAATCCCTAGAGGAGATCGATACGATGGAACAGAAAGAGGATGTAGCACCACCGGCTGCGCTTGATGATGCTGAGGTGGTGGCCGATGTGGACGCCATTCGTGAGCGCATCATGGATATGTTGCCGATCGCCGTCTATTCAGCAGTGCCAGTGGTTCTATTGAGTCTAGCGCGGATTCCACAGCTGGGACTACAACCGAGCATGATTGGCCACATAGTCGGCCTACTCATCGGGTTTATCATCCTCTATTACCGCCGGCGCATCCCACTGGCAGTGCGGGGGTGGCTCTTTATCACCCTGTTTCTGCTTGTTGCGGTGTTGACGCCGCTGCAGTTTGGCATGCTCGCGGCGGCCCCCTTCTTTGGTATCGCAGCGGTGGCGATCAGTGCGCTGATGTTTAGCCTTCGAGCTGCTGCGATGGTGCTGCTACTCCTGACCGCAGGTTTATCGGTGACCGGTGTGCTGATGAGCAGTCACCTGCTGCAGCCGATCGTTGCGGCTGAGATTTACATGACCACGCCACTCAATTGGGTGACCTATATCGCAGTGATCTGCTGTGTCGGGGTGGTGCTGGTGTTCGCTTTTAACCGCTACGCTTTCGCGCTGCATGAAGCGCTCGCGCAGCTGCGTGGTAGCGAGCGACGGATGCGTGATCTCAATGGTGAACTGGAGCAGCGCCTCGCCCTGATCGCTCAACATAGCCGCAATCTGATCGCTCTGATCGACCAGAGTGGTTACATCTGTTGGGTCAACCCCGGTTTTACCGTCATGACCGGCTACCGCAGTGATGAGGTGATAGGGCGATCGTTTCCGGTACTGCTACTGCCAGCGCATCGCCAACGCACCCTAATACAGGCGATTGATCGGACGCTGCAGTGCAATCAGAGCTCGCTAAACGAACTGCCGATTGTGAATCAACAGGGCCAGCAGCGCTGGCTCCACCTCTCACTAGAGCGGCTGCCATCAACTGATGGCGAACCGCCGCAGTGTGTCCTTATTGCACAGGATATAAGTGAACAGAAGCGCAGCGAACAGGCGCTAATTGAGGCGCGCGAAGCGGCTGAGGCATCGAATCGGGCGAAGTCGATGTTTCTTGCGGCGATGAGTCATGAGCTACGTACACCGATTAACGGCATGATGGGCATGGTAGAGCTACTCGGCCACACCGATCCCACCGCGCGGCAGCAGCAGATGCTCAACACCATCAATGGTGCAGCAGGCTCGCTACTACAACTGATCAACGACATTCTCGATCTGTCGCAGTTAGAGGCTGATCGACTAAAGCTACGCCCCAAATCGACCGATATACCCTATCTAGTAACCGATGTGGTGAGGCTACTACAGGCGCAAGCAGAGCAGCAGCAGTTGCAACTGAGTTGTAGCTGCGATCCGGCACTGACGATGCCACTACAGGTCGATCCGCTACGCCTACGGCAGATCCTCATCAACCTCGTCGCCAATGGTCTGAAGTTTAGCGCCAGCGATGCGACTCGACCGGGGTGGGTGCGTTTAACGGTGCAGTTGCTATGGCGTGATACCGATAACCTCGGTATCGAATTTCGGGTTGAAGATAACGGTATCGGTATCGAATCGAGCTTTCTACCGCGCCTGTTTGAACCGTTTGAGCAGTCGGAGCAGCGGGCGGATCGACGCTTTGAAGGGGCCGGTCTCGGTCTCTCCATCTGCTACCGACTGGTGAAGCAGATGGGTGGCGAGATTGATGTTAGCAGTGAGGTTGGGGTCGGAACCACCTTCCGCGTCACACTCCTACTACCACTAGCCGGTGGCGATGCGGCGAGCAGCGCGGTCGATAATGAGCAGCGTTCGGCGCTCACAGCACGCGCTACGATGCCGCCGAACGCCCCGATTCTGGTGGTTGAGGATAATCCACTCAATCGTATGGTTATGAGTGAGCAGTTCCAGCAGTTGGGGTTGGATGCAGAGATTGTGGAGGGGGGTGAGCAGGCGCTCGTACGGTTGCAACAGCACACCTACATGCTGGTTATTACTGACTATTTTATGCCTAGGATGGATGGTTTGGCGCTGATTCAGCATCTACGTCATCAACCCGCAACTGCACAGCTTCCGATCGTGGTTATCAGTGCCAATATCTCCGCCAGTGAGATGGCACAGTTACGGGCTGCCGGGGCTGATGAGGTGCTACTAAAACCGCTTGGATTGGCGCGTTTACGTGAAATAGTCGCACAGTATAGGAGATCATAACGTATGCCTATTTACCAACGCATCAGGGCAGATCTATCGCAATTTTGGCACTTCGATCAGCGACTCGATCCAGAAGATGAGACCGCCAAGGAGATCGCCATGATTCGCGATCGGATGGCCAATCTGATCCTTATTAGCACCCAAGTCGTGTCACTGCCGCTCATCCTGTTTAGCCTCCTGCGGGGCTTACACATCGGTCTACAGCCGGTGATGCTACTCCATCTGCTGCTGTTTGTACTAAATGCACTGGCAACCTATCGCCGTAAACGGCTCACCCTGCGATTTAAAGGGCGGCTGCTGGTTGCCATCTATCTGGCGCTTGGGATTGGAGGAATGCTCCAATTTGGCCTCCTGTCCGGTTCGATGCTCTTTGCCATTATCGGGATTGCCATTAGTGCGCTGCTACTCGGTTGGCATGGTGCGCTTCGGGCGCTGCTGCTTGGGTTACTGCTGCTACTGATTGCTATACAACTCAATATCCACCAACTGGCCGCACCGCCGCAGCAGGTATTGGCGTTTATCTCCGCCCCTACCACTTGGGTTAGCTTCAGCATCTCGTTTCTCTTCCTCAGCCTACTGATGGCCTATATCTTTAGTCGCTACACCATCGAATTAACTGAATCGATCAGCCGCAGTTACACGACGCAGCGCCAGCTTAGCGCTCTTAACGCAACACTGGAGGAGCGGGTAGCCCATGGAGTAGCCGAAGCGGAGGCGGCTAATCGTGCTAAGTCGCTCTTTCTTGCCACCATGAGCCATGAGATCCGAACACCGATGAATGGTGTCGTGGGGATGATTGAGTTGCTAGCCCATAGTGGACTCAACCGCGAGCAGCACGCGATGGCTGAGACCATCCACAGCGCCGCGCACTCGCTGCTGAATATCATTAACGACATCCTCGACTCCTCTAAGATGGAGGCGGGGAAACTGCAACTACAGCCACAACCGACTAGACTCTGCGAACTGCTAACCCATGTGATGGCGATGCTCCAGCCGCTTGCCGAGCAGCAGCAGATCACCCTACGGCAGGATTGTGATGCGGCACTTAACACCCCGCTGCTCGTTGATCCGTTACGGCTACGGCAGATCCTGATTAACCTTGTGAACAACGCGATTAAGTTCAGCAGAACCGATGGTCAGCGTCAAAGTAGGGTTACGGTACGGGCGCGACAGTTAGCCCGAGTGGATGATGAGGTGATGCTGCAACTGCAGGTGGAGGATAACGGTATCGGTATTGAGCCGGCATTTCTCGAACAGCTATTTGAGCCCTATACCCAAGCAACGCAGAGCGATCCACAACGGCAGGGGAGTGGTTTAGGTCTCTCTATCTGTGATGCGTTGATCCGCAAAATGGGGGGGGCGATTCGGGTCGAGAGCCAACCGCAGCAGGGTTCCAACTTTCTGGTCGAGCTAACCCTCCCGATCGCCGATGAGGCGGTGCATCCGATCCCATCGCAACCGATCCTAGCCCCACCTTCGCTGCCAACCACCCCGGCGGCGCTAGCAGCGGTCGCAGCCGATGAGACGGCGATCGCGGCCGCCCGTGCTGCTGGGCAGCTTATCTTGGTCGCGGAGGATAACCCGATCAATAGTCAAGTACTGCAGCGGCAGCTCCAGCAGCTCGGTTACACCGCGCTGTTGACCACAAATGGACGGCAGGCGCTGCAGCAGTTAACTCAGGGCGGGGTGGCGCTACTGCTGACCGACTACTTTATGCCGGAGATGGATGGGATCACGTTAGTCCGGCGCATCCGCGAGCGCGAGCGGCAGCAGCAGCTGCCCCGACTACCGGTGATTGCAATCACCGCAAATGTGATGCAGGAGGGCGCAGATCAGATGGCAGCGGCCGGTGTCGACGCGCTACTACATAAGCCGCTGCTGCTAGAGACGCTCAATACGGCGCTCAACCGCTGGTTACCCCCATCGACGCGATCGAGAGTGCAGAACCGTGAGGCGACGACCGATAGCGAAGCCCCCCTCTTGGGTATGCCGTTATCGACCGCTGCGCTGGCCACTGAACGTGCCGCAGCGACCGCCACCGCCGCAATCGACTACTCTGTCTTGCACGCGGTACTCGGTGAGAATCATAGCCGTATCAATAAGTTACTCCATGACTTTGTCGGTTTTGCGGAGCAGCATCTACAGCAGATCGAGCAAGCCATCGCGGCCGGCGATCTCGATACGCTGGTGGCCGAAGCGCATAAACTCAAATCCTCTGCCGCAACGGTCGGCAGCCACCGTTTAGCCAGCATCGCACAGCAGCTAGAGCAGGATGGCCGATTGCAGCGCCACGACCGGCTGGTCACGCTTGCGGAGCAACTGCGGCCGCTACTGGATGAAGTGGTGATTCAAATCGCGGCGTTACGTGAGTAACTGCTGCAGCGGCGCTAGCTGCTGCGGTTCCGCCTTGAGTTCCCGCCACGCTTGCCGGAATGCCGGTCGCAGTGACGCTTTTAGATGTGGCTGGATTTGGCGGCGCTGCATCCCTTTGAGTTGCCCAAATAGCGCAACGCCATAGACTAGATGGTATTGCGATAGGTAGCCATGGCGCTGCACCGCCTGCGCGTTGCATCCTCCCCCGCAGCCACCGGTACGGACGCGAAATGCGCTGTTGGCCAGCGGAATACCAAATCCTAGTAGGAGCGCTACCAGTTCAGTCGCCTGCGGCAGATTCTCCCGCCCCCCAGGTGGGGGTTCGGTTGCGAGGGTGGTGAGGTAGAAGGCAATGGTGTGGGCAAAATGGCCAATTAAAGCCTCCGGATCGCGTACCAACTCCGGATCGAACGTCACCGGTAGGGTCGCGCTATCGGCTGCCGCAGCCGTAACGGCCGCCGCCCGCGCAGTGATCGGCTGCTGAGGAGGCGCTGTTGCGGTGGGAGGGTGGCGGGCGCTGATGTGTGCTAACGCTTCGGGTGAGGCTGCCGTTAGCGCATCGGGCGGAAGTAGCTGGAGCGGCCAGTGTGTCACTGCCGCGTAGTGCTGCACCTGTCGCAATAGGAGTTGTGCCAGCGACCACGGCCCCTCTACACTGCCGGGAAAATGGTGATTATCAGGTAGCACCAGTTGCGTTGTCTGCTTAAAAATAGCTGCGTCAAACTGCTGTAGTCCCCACCCGAAAAGCGCCAATAGCCAGTCGCGCTGCTCTAGTTCCAACAGCGGTGTGCGCCGCCACCAACGCGACACGATCGGGATTATTGGTAACATAGCGTTCTCATTTCACTCACTGCACTAACGAAGGGTAAAAATAATGGGCGATCAACCCTCTTGCGCACACTGCCGTGATCAATCACCGCTGCCATTTGATATTACCATGGCATTTCAGCCCATCGTAAACTACCGGCAGCAGCAGGTGTTTGCTTACGAGGCGCTAGTGCGTGATCCGCACCTAGCGATCAATTCGGCGGCACCGGTGCTAAAACGGGTAGTGAATAGCAACCGCTACCAGTTCGATCAGCGCTGTCGGCAGAGGGGGATTGAACTGGCCGCTGCTCTACAGATCCCCTGCTTTGTCAGTATCAACTTTATGCCCAACGCCGTCTACCACCCAGAGACCTGCATCCGTACGACGCTTGCCGCCGCTAAGCAGTACAACTTTCCGTTGTCACAGATCCTGTTCGAGTTCTCCGAAGGGGCTTGAACAGTTTGCTTTAAATCTACGCGAATCTATGTTAGCATCTCCAAAATGGAGAGATTAGTGAGCATAGGTGAGGCCGCGCAGGCGCTGGGTG
>JGI11705J14877_10000290_pt1 | contig 32094 bp, 35 predicted proteins | sample Etolaghawater15m_FD_14877 | JGI IMG/M metagenome (IMG submission 14877)
CCAAAAAGCTATGACACGATTTGTAGATAAAGAGCAAGGTTCAGATCCAATAGAGACAATTTATAATTCGCAAATTGATACGGAGCATGAGACAAAAATAGATGTTGAAATGACAGCACCATTTTAAATAAATAAAAAAAGAAGGAAATAAATATATGGTAAATTATTATTATACAACAGCAGTGATGGGGGAGCGACCAGAGGTCACTCTTCCAAACAAAGAGTTTTTAGAGCAATTAACTCCAAAAGGATTTATGGATATGATTTATGATTTTTATCCAATTGTTTTAGATAGTGAAATTTCACATTTTTTCCCAGATGATGAAGAGGAACTTGAGCTTATTAAGCAAAGAAATGGTTCATATTTTATGATGATGTGTGGAGGCGATGATAGATATATTCAGAAATTTGGTGGAGATTTTGATCAAGTTAAAACACATGCAATGTTTTCAATTCCAGATAAAGCAAGAATTGAGTGGTTACATTGTTGGGAACAAGCACTAAACAATATTGAGAATAAAGTAGATCATGAGCATATTCAATCATATTGGAATTGGCTTGAGGTATTCTCTAAGCATATTGTAAATTTTGAAAATGATAGAAAAACTATAGAAGATATTGCAAAGACAAAATAATTAATGATAGAACTCAGTAAAAAATTAACTACAAAAATAGGTCGAACAAATGCCCAATATGAGTTGATCAAAGAGGGTGATAAAATCCTGATTGGATTTAGTGGTGGTAAAGATTCTTTGACACTTATTCATGCACTAAATCGTATGAAAAAGATTGCCCCATTTAAATTTGAATTTAAAGCGGTAACTATTGCATATGGTATGGGTGAAAAGCTTGACTTTCTAGCAGATCATTGTAAAGAACATGGTATTGATCATGAGATAGTTGATACTGATATATTTGATATTTCAATTGAAAAGGTACGAAAAAATTCTTCTTTATGTAGTTTAATTTCTCGTATGAGAAGAGGGTATTTATATACTCATGCACTTGATAATGGATTTAATAAATTAGCTTTAGGTCATCATTTGGATGATTCTATGGAAAGTTTTTTTATGAATTTCTTTTATAATGGAGCAATGAGAGCGATGCCACCAATTTATAAGGCAGAAAATGGATTGTTAGTGATACGACCACTTATCTTTTGTAGAGAAAGACAGTTAAGAGCATTTGCTACTACAAATGGTTTAGATGTGATAGGTGATGAAGGTTGTCCTGGTATGCGATTGAGCGAAAAAGATAGAGAATATATGAAAATGCCACATGCACGTGCAAATACAAAAAAACTTTTAGCTAAACTTGAAGAAGATAATCCACAAGTTTTTGTTTCTATGAAAGCAGCATTTCAAAATATACACACAAATACATTTTTTGATAAAGAGGAGTTAGACTATGAGTAAACATAAACTACTAATAAGTGCCTGTTTACAAGGTGATAATGTAAAATATGATGGTGGTAATAACTTAATTGAAGAACTAAATATTTTAAAAGATAAATTTGAATTGGTTTCAGTTTGTCCTGAGGTTATGGGTGGAATGACTATTCCTAGAATGCCATGTGAGATTACAAGTTTTAAGCCACTTAAAATAGAAAATGAATTTGGTATTAATATGGCTGATCATTTTATAGATGGAGCTAGGACAGTACTTGAAATGGTACAGCAGTTAGATATAAAATATGCACTTATGAAATCAAATTCTCCATCATGTGGTAATGAAAAAATATATGATGGTACATTTTCTGGTAAATTAATAGATCAATCAGGTGTAACAGCTAAGTTTTTAATAGATCATAATATAAAAGTATTTAACGAAAATCAAATTGATAAATTATTAGCTGAGGTAAATAATGGATAATAAAGTAAAAAATACTATTTTAGAGTTAGCTAGATTATCTATACAAGATGCACTTAATGGTACAAGTAGTATTAATAGAACTAAGATTTTAGAAGATAATCCGCAGTTAAGTGAGAATAGAGCAACATTTGTAACTTTAAATCTAAATGGAAATTTACGAGGCTGTATAGGAACATTAGTAGCACATGATAAGCTTTTTGATGATCTTATTTTAAATTCTAGAAAAGCAGCATTTGAAGATCCTAGATTTCCACCATTAACAAAAGAAGAGTTTAAAAAATAGAACTTGAAGTATCTATATTAAGCCCGCAATTAGAGATAAAATATGCAAATTTAAGTGATCTAAAATCAAAAATAGATATAGGTGATGATGGAGTATTTATAAGGCAAGGGGAGAAAAAAGCTACTTTTTTACCACAAGTCTGGGAGCAACTTCCCAAGTTTGATGATTTTTTAACTCATTTATTTGCAAAAGCTGGTATTACACAAATAGATGATCCTATAGATGTATTTGTATATAAAGTAGAAAAGATAAGTTAGGATTATTTATGCAATATTTTAAAAAAGATGCTGCAAAATTAATCTGTCTACTTTGTGGACACTATTGTAAACTAAAAGAGGGTCAAACAGGCCGTTGTGGTGTAAATAAAAATACAGGTGAAAAAATAGAGTGTTTGGTTTATGGATATCCAAATGCTATGAATATTGATCCTGTTGAAAAAAAGCCACTCTATCACTTTTTACCAAATACACAAACATTTTCAATTGGAACTGTTGGGTGTAATTTTAAATGCTCTTTTTGTCAAAATTGGCAACTATCTCAAACGCATGATATCGACAAATCAAGATATTTTTCTCCACAGGATATTGTAGATTTAGCAATAGAATATAATTGTCCATCGATATCTTATACCTATAATGAACCAACAATATTTTTTCCATATATAGTTGATATAGCCAAACTAGCACATCAAAATGGTCTTAAAAATATTATGGTTTCAAATGGATTTGAATCAACGGAAGTATCTCATGAGATGGTAGGATTGATTGATGCTGTTAATATTGATATAAAATCATTTAATGAAAAATATTATAAAAAACATCTTGGTGGAAAATTAGCAAATATTTTAGAAAACTTAAAATTTTTCGTACAGAATAATATACATGTAGAGATCACTACATTAATTGTCCCTACTCAAAATGATTCTGAAGATGAGATTAGACAAATTGCTTCATTTATTGCTAATGAATTAGGTGTAAATATCCCATGGCATATCTCAGCATTTCATCCTGATTATAAAGAATTAGACTTACCACCAACTTCAATTGAGATACTAAAAAAAGCTAGAGATATTAGTGAAAAATGTGGGCTTGAAAAAGTTTATTTAGGAAATGTAAGGATTGATGATGAATAGAAAGATGGCAGTTAATGGACAGTTTTATCCTGATACAAAAGAGGAACTATTAAAATACTTTAGTCATTTCCAAAGTTTGGCAAAGCAACATGCTTTTAATTTAACGACACAGTTTCAAGCTCGTGCGCTAATAGTTCCACATGCAGGATATATCTACAGTGGCTTTAGTGCAGATGTTGCATATGAAACAGTTTCTTTAAATTCAAAACATAAAAGAGTGGTAGTGTTTGGACCATCTCATAGATTTGGATTTGATGGTGCAAGCGTATCACTATTTGAAAACTATGAAACACCTTTAGGGGATTTAAAAATCGATTTAGATTTTGCAAATGATCTGTATGAAAAGTTTGATAGTTTAGATTTTATAGATGAGGTTCATTGTGAACATTCTACTGAAACTCAAATGCCATTTATAAAATACTATTTTCAAGATATAGAAGTTATTGAAATTGTCTATGGTAATATATCTTATCAAGATATAGAAAAATTAATCAAATACACTCTTGAAGATGAAGACAATTTAGTAGTTATTAGTACAGACTTAAGTCATTTTCATACTCTTGAAAAAGCTACGGTGTTAGATAGGATTTGTTTAGATGCTATTGGATCACTTGATATTGAAAAATTTGATAATGGCTGTGAAGCTTGTGGGATGATTGGTTTAAAAGCATTAGTGGAATACGCAAGTAAAAATAGTTATCAAGTACAGTTTTGTGATTATCGTACGAGTGCGGATATTACAAATGATAAACAAAGTGTAGTTGGTTACACATCATTTGTTTTAGGGATATAGATGGAATTAGGATTTTTACTAAAAAAAGTACTAAGTGCAGTACTAATGCCATTTTCTCTTGGATTACTAATATTATTAATTGGACTATTTTTTCTTTTTAAAAATAGTTATAAAAAAGCAAAAGTATTTTTAGTATTTGGTTTTATATGGATTGTATTAATCTCTTATGTACCTGTATCAAATTTTCTAATTGCACCACTCGAAAATAGTTATAAAAAGCTTGATCTAAAAGTTATACCAAAAGATACAAAATATATATTACTTCTTGGTGGTGATAGAGAAAATCGTGGATGGGAAGCGTTAAGAATATATAATTATCTTCCAAATGCAAAGATAATTACATCTGGATATGCAGGTCAAGGTTCAATACCAGAAGCTATTAAAACAGCAAAAATATTAGAAAGCATAGGTGTTCCAAAAAAAGATATTATTATACATAGTAAACCAAAAGATACAAAAGAGGAAGCTATTAAAATTAAAGAGAGTTTAGGATCTTCTAAATTTATACTTATAACATCTGCTTACCATATGCCAAGAGCTATGGCACTATTTGAAAAAGAAGGGCTAGAACCAATAGCAGCACCAACAGATTTTAAAATTAAAGATAGTGATAAGGAATTAGGTAGTCAATTAGGTGGCTATCCTTTAAAGAAAACTCAGCAAGCATGGCATGAGTATATAGGATACATTTGGAGTAAATTAAGAGGACAGATTTAGCAAATAGCTAAACAAATTTAGATAGAATGTTATAATTAATCAGAAATAGAGGTAAATATGCTTTTTTTATATAATAAACACAGCCATTTTAATATGGCAAACTTAGTTACATTTTTAAATATTGCTTGTGGTGTACTTGCAATATATTTTTTAACACATGATGAATTTTTTGGTGCTGCACTTTTTGCATGGTGTGCAGGGGCATTTGATATTTTAGATGGGAAGATTGCTAGAAAATATAATCTTTCTACTGAATTTGGTATTCAGCTTGACTCATTTGCGGACTTTTTATCATTTGTGATTGTTCCAGTGATGTTTATATTTTTTGGTGTAATAGATGGCAAAGAGATACACTTTTTAAATACTGCTTTTGTTGCTTTTGCATTTATATACTATGTAATCTCAGGTTTGCGAAGACTTATTCAATTTAATATTAATAGCGAAGAGGGTGAAGTAGCTAAACACTTTATAGGAGTTCCTACACCACTTGGTGCAATTTTATTATGGCTTGTATGGTTAGGGTTTATCTATGAACTAATACCTAGTGAAAATATTGTTTTAGGTCTTATGATATTAGTAGGATTTTTACTTAATTCAAAAATAAAAATTCCTCATCCATAATGGCCAATATAACCTCAATTGATTTAGGTTCAAACTCATTTAGAGTTTTGATTTATGATTGTAAAAATCATAAAGGTATTGGTGACTTTGAGATATCTGTTGGTGCAGCAGATGGTTTAGAGGAGACTGGTAAAATATCTTCTGAAGCAATCCAAAGAATTATAAATGCTATAAATACAAGTATTAGTAAACTTCATTATACTCCACATAAAGCGATAGCTAGAACAACACAAGCTATGAGAAAAGCTTCAAATTCTTATGAAGTAATTAAATATATCAAAGAGCAAACAGGCGTTAAATTTAAAATCATAGAAGCTGTAGAAGAAGCTAGGCTTACATTGCTTGCCGTTGTATATGCACTAAAACGGCATAATCAAAATGATAAAAAGTTTATATTAGTAGATATTGGCGGTGGCTCAACTGAGCTTATTATCAAAGATAGATATAAAATATATAAACAAAGTTTTGATGTGGGTATTGTGACACTGTCTCAAACTAAAAATAGTGCTGAAGTATTAGCATCTTATAAGCAACAGATGAGAGAGTTTATAGATAGTTACAAGCTAGATATAAATGAATTTGATTTTATATCAACAGCAGGAACACCCACAACAATTGCAGCACTAAAATTGGGGATGAATTATAGCACTTATGATAAATCAAAAATAAATGGAACACAGGTTAGTTTAGATGATTTAAAAAATTGTCTAGAGATATTTAAAAATAACACACCTCAATACCTTGAAAATCTAGTAGGAACTGGACGACAAGATTATATTGTTACAGGTGTAAATATATTTCAATCAATCTTTGAAATTTTGAATAAAGATTCATCAATAGTGTTTGATGATGGCCTTAGAGAAGGGATAGCAATAGATTCTTGCTTTGGAGATTAACCAAAATCCTTAACCACATTTTAATAATCATTTAAGTAGTATATCTTAAAATTATATTATAGGAAAATAATTATGATGATGACTGGAGCGCAGATAGTTACAGAAGCTATTGCAAAAGAGAATGTAGAGGTTGTATTTGGTTACCCTGGTGGGGCAATCATGAATGTATACGATGAGATCTATAAGCAAAATAATTTTCAACATATTTTAACAAAGCATGAGCAGGCAGCAGTTCATGCAGCTGATGCATATGCTAGAAGTACAGGTGAGGTTGGTGTTGCCATAGTTACATCTGGACCTGGATTTACAAATGCAGTTACGGGATTAGCTACAGCATATACGGATTCTATCCCTATGGTTGTTATCTCAGGCCAAGTACCTACAGCAGTGATTGGTACAGATGCATTCCAAGAGATTGATGCTGTTGGAATATCTAGACCATGTACTAAACATAATTTTCTAGTAAACGATGTTAAAGATTTAACACGAGTTTTGAAAATAGCATTTCATATAGCTAAATCTGGAAGACCAGGTCCTGTACATATTGATATTCCAAAAGATGTAACGGCAAATCTAGCTGAGTTTGATTATACACAAGAATTTGATTTACCAACATATAAACCAACTACAAAAGGTAATGTAAGGCAGATTAAAAATGCACTGGAGCATATAGCTAAATCACAAAGACCATTACTATATATTGGTGGTGGTGCTGTTGCATCAAACTGTTATGAAGATATTAGAAAGTTTGCACATATGGCAAATATACCAGTAGTTGAGACACTAATGGCTAGAGGTATCATGAGAAGTGATGATGAACTTCTTTTTGGTATGCTTGGTATGCATGGTGAATATGCTGCAAATATGGCTATGAGTGAAACAGATATGATAATTTGTCTAGGTGCACGATTTGATGATAGGGTTACGGGAAGACTTGATGTATTTGCTAAAAAAGCACATGTTGTGCATGTAGATATAGATCCAGCAAGTATTGGCAAGATTGTTAAGCCAAACTATCCAATTGTTGGTGATTTAGGTATTGTTATGGGACAGTTATTGAAGTATGCTAAAGAATTTACTTTTAATGATTATACTTCTTGGATTGACAATTTAAAAGCATATCAAGAGGAGCATCCACTAGAGTATTTTGAAGATACAAATAGCTTAAAGCCTCAATGGGTAATTGCTAGAACTGGTGAGCTTCTTGGTGATAGTGCACTTATATCAACTGATGTTGGACAACACCAGATGTGGACAGCACAATTTTATCCATTTAACTATCCAAGACAATTTATGACAAGTGGTGGACTAGGAACTATGGGTGTTGGACTTCCTTATGCAATGGGTGTAAAAAGAGCTAATCCAGATAAAATCTCTGTAAACTTTACAGGTGATGGAAGTATAATGATGAATATCCAAGAGATCATCACTTGTACTCAGTATAATCTGCCACATATTAATATTATTTTGAATAATAACTATCTTGGTATGGTAAGACAGTGGCAAACAAGATTCTATGAAGATAGATTATCTGAAACGGTATTAGAAACGCAAGCAAACTTCCAGATGTTATGTGAATCTATGGGTGGAATTGGATTTAAAGTTCATACAAAAGATGAGTTTGATAAAGCTTTAGATGAGGCTGTAAAATCAAATAAAACTGCAATTATTGAGGTTATTATTGATAGAAGGGAAGAGGTTCTACCAATGGTTCCAAATGGTCATGCACTAGATGAGATGCTACTTCTAAAAGGAGATAAATAATGGGTAACTTTAAGGATTTTTATAATAGTGAAGAGAAAAGAGAAGTATTATCGGTTATTGTTGTAAACAAAGATGCAGTTCTTTCTAGAATAGTTGATCTATTTTCTGCTCGTGCATACAATATCGATAGCTTAACAGTTGCTCCAATCCCTCATAGTGAGTATTCAAGAATCACTATAGTGACTATTGGAAGTGCAAGGGTGATTGATCAGATAGTTAAGCAATTAAACAAGCTGCTTCCTGTATTAAAAGTAATTGAACATCAGAATGTTATAGAAAAAGATACAGTACTTATTAAGATACCATTAGATCAAAATTTAAGTGATGTAGATGTTTTGTCTAGAGCTTACAATGGTGATATACAAAATGTAACAGATGATGCTATTGTTGTATCTGCTACAGATGCACCTGAAAGAATTACAAATTTTATCAAGGTTATTCAAAAATACAACCCAATAGAGATAGTTCGAAGTGGTGTTGTAGCGATGGAAAGATAAAAATAGGAAATATTAGATGTTAAGTTTAAATGAGATTTGTAATATATTAGAAATTGATTGTCAAGATAGTATTGAAATCTTAGGACTTAATACTCTAAAAGATGCCACATCTAGTGAAATTACATTTTTAGAAAATAAAAAATATTTAAAAGATTTAAGAGACACTAAGGCTGCTGCAGTTTTATTAACAGCGCAGTTTAAAGATGAAGTACCTGATGGTACAATTGCTTTGGTATGTGATGAACCTTATTTGACACTAGCATATGCATCTAAACTATTTGCTCCAAAAATAATTGAAACTAGTGGTGATGAACCAAATATAGGACAAAATTGTACTATTATGGAAAATGTTCATATTGGATACAATACTACAATAGGTGAAAACTGCACAATTATGTCTGGTGCTTTTATAGGAGATAATTGTACAATAGGATCAAATTGTACTATCTATCCAAATGTGATTATCTATAGAGATTGTACTATTGGCAATGATGTGATGATTCATGCAGGAACAGTTATAGGCTCAGATGGTTTTGGATTTGCAACTACAAAAGAAGGTAAGCATATCAAAATTTATCAAAATGGTAATGTTACAATTGGTTCAGATGTAGAAATAGGATCAAATTGTACAATTGATAGAGCGGCATTTGCTAGTACAATTATAGAAGATCGTGTAAGAATAGATAATCTTGTGCATATAGCACATAATTGTAGGGTAGGGTTTGGCTCTATCCTTGTAACTCAAACAGGTCTTTCTGGATCAACAATATTAAATGAATATGTTGTAATGGCAGGTCAGACAGGGACAACTGGACATCTTGAAATAGCACCATTTACTACAATCTCTGCTAGGGGTGTTGTAAGCAAATCTATAACTGAACCTAAAAAACAATGGGCAGGATTTCCTCTTGTCGAGCATAGAGTTTGGATGAAGCTTCAAGGCAAGATTCAACGACTTATAAAAACAAAATAAAGGCTAAGTTATCGTTAGTAAAATATTTTCTTTAATCGTAGCATTTATATTTATATTCTTTACATTTGCAAATTTTGTACCAAATCAAGAGATAGTAGGTTCAATTGGTGTGGTTGTTTCTAAATATTCATTTGAGTATTTTGGATATTTATCATATGTATTGTTAGCAACTTTGCTATACCCTCTTTATTTATATAACTTTTCATATATTGCTAATTTACCGCTTAAAATATTTACATCAATTTTCTTTATATTAACAGTTTTAATTTTTCAAGCTTTAGTAGTATCAAATGATATGTCTGGAAGAATTGGTGATTTGATAGTATCTAATACCTCTATATTTATTGGCTTAGCTGGACTTTGGTTATTTGTAATTATAGGATTAATAGTGTCATTCTTAGTATTATTTCAAGGATTACAAGATAAATTATTTAATATATTTAAAAAATCTACTACATCTGTATCTTTTAAGAATAAAACAAAACAAAAGACGAAGAAAGATATTAAGGCTATAGAAAAACCGCAAAAAGCAGTAATTAAAGATGATGGTGATGTAGCAGAAATTATAATAGAAGATATAAAAGAAGATGAGATTATAGATATTGCAGTAGAGGAATCAGAAAAGTTAAAAGATGAGCATACCGTAATCGTAAGTGAATTAGAGGAAAACAAAAAGCTTTTAGATGATATTGAAGTTGGTCATAGTGATCAACCTACAGATTTTAAACTACCAAAAACATCATTTTTCCAAAAAGCACCAAAACAGTCTAAAGCTAAAATAAACGAAGCAGCTATAGATAAAAAAATTCAAGATCTATTAGAAAAATTAGCACAGTTTAAAATTGAAGGGGATGTAGTTCGTACATATTCAGGACCAATTGTAACTACTTTTGAATTTAAGCCAGCAGCTAATGTAAAGGTATCAAAAATATTAAATCTGCAAGATGATCTTGCTATGGCACTTAAAGCTCAGACTATTAGAATACAAGCACCAATTCCAGGGAAGGATGTAGTTGGTATTGAAGTACCAAATGAGGATATCCAAACTATTTATATGAGAGAGCTTTTAGAGAGTGAATTATTTGAAAATTCTGCTTCGGCACTTACAATGATACTTGGGAAAGATATTGTAGGCAATCCATTTGTTACTGATCTTAAAAAACTACCACACCTTTTAATAGCAGGTACAACAGGAAGTGGTAAATCTGTTGGTATAAATGGTATGATATTATCACTTTTATATAAAAACTCTCCAGATATGCTAAAGCTAATTATGATAGATCCAAAGATGTTAGAGTTTTCTATGTATAATGACATTCCACATCTTCTAACGCCTGTAATTACAAAGCCAACAGCAGCTATTAATGCATTGGCAAATATGGTTGTAGAGATGGAAAGACGATATAAGCTTATGGCTAATACTAAGACAAAAAATATAGAAAACTATAATGAAAAAGCAAAAAGAAATAAGGAAAAGCCTTTCCCGTATATTGTAATTATTATAGATGAGTTAGCTGACCTTATGATGACAAGTGGTAAAGATGTAGAGCTTTCTATTGCTAGACTTGCACAGATGGCAAGAGCAAGTGGAATACATTTAATTGTAGCAACTCAAAGACCATCTGTAGATGTAGTAACAGGACTTATTAAAGCAAATTTACCAAGTCGAGTAAGTTATAAAGTTGGACAAAAAATAGATAGTAAGATTATTTTAGATGCAATGGGTGCTGAATCACTTTTAGGTCGTGGTGATCTATTATTTACTCCTCCTGGGTCTTCAAACCTTGTTCGTATTCATGCTCCATGGTCAGATGAAAATGAGATTGATGAGGTTGTAGAATTTTTAAAATCTCAGCGAGACCCACAATATGATGAGTCTATACTAAAAGAGAAGACAGCTTTGGTTTCATCATCAAACAATAGTGAAGATGTAGGTGATCTTGATCCACTATTTGAAGATGCAAAAGAGGTGATATTAGCTGATGGAAAGACATCAATATCTTATCTTCAAAGAAAACTTAGAATTGGTTATAATCGATCAGCAACCATAATAGAACAGTTAGAAACAATGGGTGTGCTAAGTGCTCCAAATGCTAAAGGAAACCGAGAAATTTTATAACGCTTTAAGCTTTTTAGGAGTACTATTTTTACAGTGGTAGTTAAGTTTATGTTATAGCATATACTTAAAATATTTTGGCCACAAAGGATTTATTATGAATAGAGATATCGTAGGACGACACGTCCATTTAACAGATGAAATTAAAGATTATATCAATAGTACTATTGATGGATTTGATAAGTATAATTTAGATGTTATCTCGGTACATTCCATAATATCATCAGAGGATAAACACGGTAAACCACAAATTACATTTGAGTTTGTAATGAATATTGCAAATCTTGATACTGTAGTTGTAAAACAAAAGCACCAAGATTTACATGCAGCAATAGATATTGCAGCAGATAGAATGTCAAAAATTTTAAGAAGACACAAAGATAAAGTTCATGCTCATGATGCTACAAAACTAAGTGAAGTATTTGAATCAGAGATCCAGGATGCAATTGCACAAGAGTTAGAAAAGATGGAAGATGAGATTGTTCCTATGAGATTAGAGTCTTATAAACCAATTGATATTCAAGAAGCATTAGATAATTTAAAAGCTTCAAAAGAGAACTTTACAGTATTCTATGACAAAGATGATAACTTTAGAGTTATGTACAAACTTGAAAATGGACAGTACGGTCTATATTAAAAAATAATGCCGTACTTTTTAGTACGGCTTTTTTATACCGCTTCCCAGCAAGCTTCAGCTAATATCTCATCATTAAAATAAACATTCCCCATAAATAAATCACACTCTTCATATAGTGATACACCCTTATTTACCCCTACCATAATTATATTGGTATTTTGAAGTGATACATTTTCTTTAATTATTTTTATAATATCTTGAAAACTGATATCCTCTAAATATGATTCTTGAATTAGTTCATCATTGATACGTAAATCATGCCTTAAGTTTTTAATATCTCCATCAAATTTCACAAAATCACTAAATACAGCACTTTCTTGTGTACTCTTTATAATATCTAGCCCTAATCCTATTCCAATTATCTTTTCATCTTCTACTAAAAGTGATATTTTACTCTTGAATTTTGTATTCTCATCTACAGTATGTAAAATAGATGTAATGGCTTCATTTTCTTTAGAAGATATATTTTGTGTCTGTGGATTAAAATATACAACTTTTGATGGTGTAACTTTTTCATTGTTAAATACTATTTGATTCATTGTAGGTCCTTATTTGTTATTGTTTAAAATCTGCTTCCCAGAAAAAATCTATCCATTGTTTAGCTTCTTTGATACTAAAGTCTGGTTGCATTAGTGCAGTTTGTTTATAAAAAAGTGTTGCTACTTTAAACTCACAATTTGGAAATTGTTGTTTTAATATTTTTAGGACCTCTACAATAGTTTCACCACTATCAACAATATCATCAACTATGATCACTTTTGAATAGTTTGAAAGATCAGGTATATTAAATATATCAATTGTATCAAGCTTTTGTGTATCATTGTAATGGATGGAATTGATTGTATAAAGTTTTCTAGTATTTAAAGCCTCACTTAACATATGACCTAATGTACATCCACCTCTAGCAATAGCAAGAATTGCATCAGGATTATAATCTCTTAGTTTATTTGCTAGTAGTAATGTATCGTCTTTAAATTCATCATAGCTATAGTAGTATTTTTCAATCATTTAAAACCTTTATTATTGCCTTTGGATAGATGTCGTATTCAATCTCTTTGATTTTGGATTCAAAGAGTTCTATATTAGGATATTGTGACTTTTCAAAGCTTTGCTGTAAGATTATATCACCACCATCTAATTGGCTAGTAACATGATGTACACTTACTCCTGCTAGTATTTCATCTCCTTCAAAACTTTTTTGAATAGCTTTTGCACCTTTATAAAGTGGTAGTAGTGATGGGTGTATATTGATAGCTTTAATATTATCTGTGAAGATTGGTGTTAAGATTCTCATAAATCCACTTAATACAACTAAATCAAGATTATATTGATTTAGTGTGTCAAGCAACTTTGTGTCATATTCTTCTCTACTATTAAAGCTAGTGTGTTCAATTATCTCCAAAGGAATATTGTTCTCTTTTGCAATATTAATACCTAGTGCATCACTTTTGTTTGATATGGCTATGGTAATTTTAATTGTTATACCATCTATATTTTTATTATGAAGTTTATTAATGATATTTTGAAAATTTGTTCCATTACCACTAAATAGTATAGCAATTTGTTTAATTTTATTCATGTGGGATTATACTAATATTATTTTAAAGTATATCTTGTTTTAACACCTATTTATATAAAATGGCAAATATTATAAAATAAAGAGTTATATAGATGATAGAACTAAAAAATATATCAAAGAGTTTTGGAAAACAAGAACTATTTACAAATCTAGATTTTAGATTAAATGCTGGTGATAGAGTTGGCTTAGTAGGGCGAAACGGTAGTGGAAAATCTACACTATTTAAACTTATACTAGGTGAAGAGTTTGCAGATGATGGTGAAGTTTTAATACCTAAAAACTATAAAATTGGTGCTTTAAAACAGCATTTAGAATTTAGTGAAAAAACATTAAGAGATGAAACTGCATTAGCTTTAAGTGAAGACGATAAGTTTAGTATCTATAAAGTTGAAAAAATATTATTTGGATTAGGTTTTGTTCGAGAAGATTTAGAAAAAGATCCATTGTCTTTTTCAGGTGGTTATCAAATACGAATAAATCTTGCAAAGCTACTTATTGCACAGCCAAATCTATTACTTCTTGATGAGCCTACAAACTACCTTGATATTGTATCGTTAAGATGGCTAAGATCATTTTTAAAGTCATTTGAGGGTGAAGTGATACTAATTACGCATGATAGAGATTTTATGGATAGTGTATCTACTCATACTATGGGTATTATTCGAAAATCATTAACAATAATCCCTGGAAATACTATTAAATTTTATGAACAATTAAAATCCAATGATGAGCTATATGAAAAACAAAAATTAGCACAAGATAAAAAAAGAAAAGAGCTAGAAGAGTTTATAGCAAAAAATAAAGTAAGGGCATCTACAGCTGCACTTGCACAATCAAAAATGAAACAATTAGAAAAAATGGAAGATATGGATTCTTTGGTAAGTGATAACTCTTTGGAGTTTAATTTTAATTTTAAAGATACACCAGCAAAAGTACTAGTAGATGTAAAAGATCTAAGCTTTGGATATAAAGAAGATAATATATTGTTTAATGATATTTCATTTACACTCCAAAAAGGTGAGACACTAGGGATCATAGGTAAAAATGGAAAAGGTAAATCTACACTGCTTAATACAATTGCAGGTGAGTTAAAGCAATTAAAAGGGGATGTAAACTTTCATGGTACAGTAGAGTTTGGACATTTTGGTCAGACAAATATAGCACACTTAAATCCTAATAATACAGTTATGGATGAAATATATGTAGGAAACTCAAAGCTAGCAGAATCAACAGTAAGAAGTATTTGTGGTTCTATGATGTTTAGTGATGATAATGCTCGGAAAAAAATATCATTACTTTCAGGTGGAGAAAAAAGTAGAGTGATGCTAGGGCAAATATTAGCTAAAGATGTAAATCTATTATTTTTGGATGAGCCTACAAACCACCTTGATATGCAATCAATAGATGCACTTACACAAGCAATTAAAAAGTTTCAAGGTTCATGTATAATTGTAACACATAGTGAAAAACTACTTCGTGCTGTATGCGATAGATTAATTATATTTGCTAAAGATGGTGCACAGTACTTTGATAGCAATTACGATGAGTTTTTAGAAAAAATTGGTTGGGAGGAAGAAGAGCTTGATGAAAAGCCCAAATTGGCTCCTAAAGTAGATAGAAAAGAGCAGAAAAAATTACGAACAGCTCTAATTCAAGAACGATCCAAACTAACTTCACCACTAAAAAAAGAGGTGGAAAAACTAGAAACGAAAATCATGGAGATTGAAGATATACTTGAAGATGAACATAAAGAGCTTATTGAAGCTTCAAATAATGGAGATAATAGCAAGGTGATTGAATTATCAGGAATTGTTACAAAGCATGAAAAGGAGGTTGAGGACAATTTTGAGAAGCTTGAGATTGCTCAAAGTAAACTTGATGAGATTAATGAAGAGTATGAAGCTAAATTATCAAAGATTTAATCAAAATATAAATATAATGTAATATTAACTTATAAGGTATTAGATGTTTTTTAAATCATTAAATGGTCAGGTGATTGTTGGTATTGTTCTGGGTATATTATTTGGTATGTTTCTACCATCTTTTGCACTAGAACAGCAAGTGATTGGAAATGTTTTTGTTTCACTATTAAAAATGATCGTAGTGCCTTTGGTATTTGCATCTATATTTATAGCCATAGCTGGTTTAGGTACATTAGAAGAGCTTAGAAAAATTGGCTTTAAGACACTAGGTCTTTATATGCTTACTACGGCTTTGGCAGTATTATTAGCAATTGTTGCGATGAATATCTTTAATATTGGAGATGCAATAGACTCTACAGGATTAGCATTTGACAAGGCTGCATCTGTACAAGATGTGACATTTTCTTCTATGATTTTAAGCTTCATCCCTACAAATGTATTCAATTCCCTTACAAGTGGTGCCATGATGCAAATCATAGTATTTTCTATTTTATTATCTATTGCTTCGCTATATCTAAAGGAGAGTGAAAAATCACTTCTTCTAAATTTCTTCACAGCAATAAGCAATGCAATGCTAGAAATGGCAAAATGGGTTATTAAGCTTACTCCTATTGGTGTATTTTCTTTGATATCTTACATTGTAGCAAAGCAAGGTATTGGCACTATTTTAAATCTTTGGGAATATGTACTGCTTGTATTAGCTGTCTTGATTATCCATGGTGTAGTATCTTTACCAATAGTTCTTAAAATATTTGCCAAAATAAACCCATATGAATACCTATCTAAAGTCAAAGAGGTTTCTTTGATGGCATTTTCTACAGCTTCAAGTGCTGCAACATTACCAGTGAGTATCAAAGTATCACAAGAAAAAGGTGGAGTTAGTAAAGAAACTGCTGGATTTGTATTACCATTGGGTGCTACAGTGTCTATGGATGGAACTGCTGCATATCTTACTATTGCTGTACTATATATAGCAAATCTTGCAGGTGTACCATTAGACTTTGGTGAGCAGATTATGCTAGGTATTACAGTAGTAGCTTTAAGTGTAGGTGTCGCTGCGTTGCCTAGTGCATCACTTGTAATGATGGTAGTTATTTTAAATCAGTTAGGTTTACCTGTAGAATATATTGCAGTTATAGTTGCAGTAGATAGGATTTTAGATATGGCAAGAACATCTTTAAATGTTACAAGTGATTTAGTAGTTGCAAAAACTATAGATACAATTACTCAAAAAGGAAAATAATGAGATTTAATAAAATAGTTTTAATATTTGTGTTGATTTTTTCTATGACACAATTAAATGCAGCAAAAAGGGTAAAATGGAAGCTAGCAATGAGTTGGCCATCTACATTAACTCCACTTGCATCACCACCTATTCAAATTGCTAAATTAGTAAAAGAGATGTCTGGTGGTAAGTTTATAATTCAAGTACATGGAAAAGAGAAGCACAAAGCAGCTCTAGGCATTCTTGATATGGTGAAAAATAAACAATATGAGATGGGTCATAGTAGTTCTTACTTTTGGAAAGGTAAAGATATAAATACTATTTGGTTTACTACTGTGCCATTTGGTATGACTACCAAAGAACAATATGCTTGGTTTTATCATGGTGATGGTATGAAGTATATGGATAAAGTATATGATAGATTTAAAATACATAGTTTTCCTGGGGGTAATACTGGTTCACAAATGGGTGGATGGTTTAGAAAAGAGATCAAAAGTGTCGATGATCTAAAGGGACTAAAGATGAGAATACCTGGACTTGCTGGTGAAGTTATGTCAAGATTAGGTGTTACAGTTACAAATATACCTGCAGGTGAATTATATACATCTTTAGATCGTGGAACTATTGATGCACTAGAGTGGGTTGGGCCTGCTATGGATATCAAAATGGGATTCCATAAAGTAGCACCATATTATTATACAGGATGGCACGAACCAGCTGCTGAGATGCAATTTATAGTAAACAAAAGAGCATTTAAAAGATTGCCAGATGAGTATAAAGTGATATTAATTACGGCCATGAAAGCAGTAACAGCAGATATGTATCATGAAAATTTTGCACAATCAGCACAAGCTTGGGATACTATGAAAAAAGAATATCCAAATATCAAAGTAAATTCATTTCCAGCACCAGTGGTAAAAGAGTTTAAAAAAGCTACTGATGAGGTGATGAATGAGTATGCTAGTAACAATAAATTATTTAAAGAGATTTGGGAAAATCAAAAAGAGTTTATGAAAAAAGCTAGAGCTTGGTCATATGTTGAAGAGTATGGATATATACAGACTTCAAAAGAGGCACAATAATTGTTCCAAAGATTACAAAAGTATTTAGGAAATATCACTGCAGCACTTATGTTGTTTATGATGTTAAATGTCTTTATAGATGTAATCCTTAGATATTTTTTTAATACTAGCAGTATTGCTATGCAGGAGATGGAATGGCATCTATTTTCAGTGATGTTTTTAGTTGGTATCTCTTATGCACTCAATGATGAATCACATGTAAGAGTTGATTTTATATATGACAATTTATCCCATAAGAAAAAAGCACTTATCAATATATTTGGTACTATATTTATGCTAATACCATTTTCTATGTTAATCGTATACGGATCGTATGAATTCGTATATGATGCATATCTTTATGATGAGATTAGTGGTGATCCAGGTGGACTTACCCATAGATGGATTATTAAATTTATGATACCACTTTCATTTGCCATTTTAATTATTTCTAGTATTGGATATATTATTAAAAATATCAATTTATTCAAGGCTAATAGATGATAGGTATTTATATGTTTGCAGCTGCATTACTTCTTCTTACAGTTGGTTATCCTGTAGCATTTTCATTTGCAGCTGTATCTATTATATTTGGTGCAATTGCAGCTTATTTTGAGATTGTAGTTGATGGATTTACATATGCATACTTTATAGAAGAGTTTTTAGCTATGTTCTCAATGATGCCATTTAGAATATATGAAATAATGACAAATAAGATTTTATTAGCAGTACCATTATTTATATTTATGGGTATTGTTCTTCAAAAGTCAAAATTAGCAGAAAAGTTACTTGAGGCTATGGGTACACTCTTTGGTAGAATACCAGGAGGAGTTGCTGTTAGTACTGTGATTGTTGGTACTATGTTAGCAGCATCTACAGGTGTTGTTGGAGCTAGTGTAGTAGCAATGGGTGTGATTAGTTTACCAGTGATGCTAAAGTATGGATACAATAAGCCTCTAGCTTGTGGTACTATATGTGCTAGTGGTACACTAGGTCAAATTATACCACCATCTATTATTTTAATTATCCTTGCAGATGTTTTTGCAGTTCCAGTTGGTGAACTTTTTAAAGCTGCTGTGATACCATCTGTTATATTAGTTGGTGGGTATGTATTATATATATTAATTGCAGCTAGACTAAATCCTACTCTTGCTCCTGCTATGCCTATTGATGATACTACTAACACTAGTCAAAAGATATATACTGCACTACAAGCTATAGTACCACCAATGGCATTAATTGTAATAGTATTAGGCTCTATTTTTACAGGTATTGCAACACCAACAGAATCTGCATCTATTGGAGCAGTTGGCTCATTGGTGTTGGCATTACTTTATAAAGAATATAGCTTTAATCTTATGATGGACAGTGCCAAAGAGACAGTAAAAGTCACATCTATGGTATTTGCAATATTAATTGGTGCTACAGCATTTTCACTTGTATTTGTTTATACAGGTGCAGATATGATAGTAGAGGAGTTTATGCTTGCTCTTCCTGGTGAAAAATGGGGCTTTATTATCCTATCTATGTTGATTATTTTAGTATTAGGGTTCTTTATAGACTTTATTGAGATATCGTATATTGTAGTACCTATTCTTTTACCAATATCAGAAATTATTGGTATTGATCCTATTTGGTTTGCTATACTTATTGCTATGAATTTACAAACATCATTTTTAACCCCACCCTTTGGCTTTAGCTTATTCTATTTAAAAGGTGTAGCTAAAAATATTAAAACTACTGATATTTATAAAGGTGTGATACCATTTATATTAATACAAATAGTAGTACTTATTACACTAGTAATATTCCCACAAATATATGGATTTTAGATGACATATCATAAAAAACAACAATTAATTAGATATTTGCAGACACTTAAGTCACTTGGATTTGAATATCATGAAGATGTAGATTTACATTTAGTAGACCAAGATGAAGAGAATCTATCCCTACCAGATAATCTTAATGATTTACAGGAAGTTGTAGAAAATTGTAGCTTATGTGAATTGGGTAAGTATTCAAAAAATAGATTTTTTTCTTACGGTACTAGTGAAGCTCAATTAATGCTTATTGGTGATTTTCCAAGTACAGATAATTTTAATCCATTTGCTGGTCAATCTGGTAAAATGTTAAGTGATATATGCCATAATGTATTGAAGATAAAAGAAGAACAAATATACTATACAAGTATTTTAAAGTGTAATCTTCCTGCATCAAAAGAGGTGCACAGTGATATTGTGAATTGTTGTACAGATTATTTAATCAAACAAATCAATATTATACAACCACAAGTAGTGGTGATATTTGATAATGCTACATCACAATTATTAAATACAAATAAGTTTACAGAAGATTTAACGATTATTAGTACATATAGCCCAAGTTTTTTATTGCGTAATCCTTCACAAAAGAAGCAAGCTTTAGAAGACTTTCAAAAAGTAAAAAATATATTAGATAAAGGAATCAATTGAAAATATTATTAAATATATTTTTTATAAGTATACTATTTATAGGGTGTTCAACACAACAAAAGATAGTGCAACCATATCAACAATCTAGTTTTCAAAAAGAGAATAAAGAGAATAAAGAGAAAAAATCAACCACTATACTAGATGTTTTCAAAGCAAAGAAAAAAATTATTATTCTTTACTCATCAAATACAATAGGGCATTATGCTATTGAAGCTACAAATACATCTATGGCATATATGTTACAATCAAATATTGATTTTGAGATACAAACTATAGATATTAAAGATTATTCATGGGAAAGCTTAGAAAGCGGATTTAAAAGCGCACAAGATATGGATGGTGAAAATGTTATTGCTTTACTTACAAGCCAAAGCTATAAAGATTTAGTAGATGTGGAAAATCTAGATCAATTCAATATCTATTTACCATTAATTCATAAAAACAATGTCCAAAAGATTAAAAAAAATATTATCTTTGGTGGTATAGATTATGAGGCACAATTTAATAAATTACTTTTATATTCAAATAAAAAAGATACAGAGCTATATGATAATTCTAATTTTGGATTTGCTTTACATAGTAAATTAGATAGTATGGATCAAGCTTTATTATATGCTCAAACTATTGATAACTTTAGTGCTGATTATGGTGACTTACTAATAAAGAATAAATCTAAACTAGAGCAATCAACACTATTTATAAATACACCTATAGTAAAAAGTTCTATAATATTATCACAATTAAGAGCAAATGATATTAGTCCAAATAGAATACTATCTACTCAGCTTAACTATACACCATTAATATTATCTTTAACTCAAGCCCAAGATAGAGAAAATCTAATTGTTGCTAGTTCTATTAGTGATATTTATGATAGTTTATCTGAGCAAGTGAGCATATTAAATAGTGATATTAAATATGATTGGTTAAATTATTCGACACTCATTGGTGTTGATTATTTTGTAAATGAGACTAAAAATACTTTAAGACCAGTAATTGAAAACCAAGTACAACATGATATAAAGCTTTATAAAACTCTATATCATTCATTTGAAGAGATTAAATAGTTTATAGTTATTTTACAAAATATTGAGAAATTGGCTCTTTCGTATCAAACTTAGTATCTGTAAACTCTTCACCATTTATACTTACAGTGTAAGTTTGATCTTTATTGGTTTTACCATATGTGATTATAATTTTTGCAGCTAATTGCTTATCTTCTTTTGATGCATTTAGCTCAAGTAAACAAAATGGTCCTGTAGTATCTGTAATCCTAAGTGCAGTATATTTGTCACTTTTTGTAGATTCTAATTTATCATTATCCTCTTTATGTCGTCCAACAATAAGTTTAGCACCATGGGGTAATCTTAGGTGACGACCTGCTTTAAGTGTATCGATATCATTTATTTTCATAGTGTCATTTTTTACAAATTCAGATAGTCTATTTGAAAATTGAATATCAGTAAGTAAACACCCTCCACCAGGTGATTCAAAGTCTTCTAGCCCAATCTCTTTAGCAAGAGCTAATTGTCTTTCACGACTTCTACCTGTGATATCTAGCAGCTTATCTCTATCAACCCATCCTTCCCTTTCTGGTTTAGTTTGAGGAAGTAGTTTAGCACAAAGAGGTCTTAGAATTAGATCTTCATGATCATTACTTAAGCTTGCTACTTGTTCCATAGCTTCTTTTCGCTGACTCATTGGTCTTTGACCTACAACTTCTCCACTTATCATAAATGATGCATCATATTTTTTAAGTAATGCTCCTGTATATCTAAACATAAAACCATGACAATCTATACATGGATTAAAGTTTTTACCATATCCATATTTTGGATCAAATAGCACTTCATCTAAAAATTCTTGTCTTAAGTCCAGAATTTCTAATTTTGCACCAATTTGATCACACATATGTTGCATATGTTCTCTTCTGTCATTTGTAGATCCAAAACCTGTATTAACATTGATAGCAATCACTTCAATACCTTGATCTACTATTGTTTTCATAGCAAGAACCGAATCAAGTCCCCCACTAAATAATGCTAATGCTCTCAAAATAACTCCTTTGGATTAATATATTTACTATTTTTTGTTGCTTGGAAAACTAATGTATCATTAACTCTACCCAAAACTGAACCTTTTTTGACCCACTTACCTTTTATAATAGTTGGTGCTATTTTATCTAAATGTGAGTAGATTGTATGTAGGTTATTTGTATGTTTTACAATTACTACATTTTCTAAAAGTCCAGAGTCTTCTTTGGAATATACAACTTTACCACTTAAGATACTAAGGACTTTGGCATTTGATTGTTTAGTTTGCATAGTAATTGAATCATTAAAAAAGTTAATCTTATAAACTTTATCATAAGAGTTTCCAAAATTTTTAATAATTGTGTACTCTTTAAGTGGAGCAATACTTTTTCTACCCTTGTATTTTGTAGTTTTAATTCCAGATGATGAAGAACCAATACTTCTTACATTCATATTGATATCTTCACTAAAGGTTTTAACACTTTGGACACTTTTTGTTTTATTTTTAACCTTTTCAAGCCACTTTTCTCTAGCTTCTTGTGCTTGTTTAATCTCTTCTTTCTTGATGATATTTAGCTTTCCAAGTAAGTTTGTAAGGTCCCTTTGCTTTTTGGCAATACGAGCTAACTCTTTTTGATATAGTTTATGCTTGATCTTTAATTTTGTAATAGTTTTAGTGTGTTTTTTTGTTAATTGTGAAAGTTTTTCTTTATTTTGCTGGTCTTCTTTTATAAACTCTTTTAGCTTTACTATTAGTTTTCTATTTGATACTTGATTAGTAAGTAGTCTATTATATTGCTCATCTAGTTCATTTAACTGAACTTTGCTATGGCTAGAGAGTAGTGTATATATATTAGAGTCAATAATTTGTTCAATAGAACTTTTTGATGCAAGTTCTATTGCAATAGAAGATGAGTAATTAGTGATTAAAGTATTTACAATATTATTTTGTACAGTTTCTTTGAATTCTAAAATCTCTTTAGATCTCAACTGAAGTTTTTTAAGTTGTTGATTTGATTTTTCAAGTTCTTCTTTTTGGCTAGCAATTTTGTTTTCAACTTCATTTATCTTAGACTCAAGCTTTGATAGCTTACTATTAGTACTATTAATTTGTTTTGCAAGATTTTCGACTTTTGATTTTGTTTTAGTTTTTTGGTTTAATTTATTTTGTAATATTTTTTTATTTGTATTAATCTTTTCATCAATAGATACATTAGCATTTGCATAAGAACTAAATAGTATGAAGATTAATAAAATATATTTAATCATGAAACTTATGTCTAAATAGTACTATTAGTACTGTAGTAATTGATATGATAAATGATAAAGCAATAATTTGCAAAAACTCTAAATCAAATCTAACAGGTATAGCAAATGTAAAATTAGTAAGTATATAATATGTTAAAGCTATTACAATTACAGATGATACTATGGCACTTAATATGGCACTATATATAAGAGGTTTTGCGCAGTACAAGACAGATGCCCCATGTAATCTCATAATTGAAATCTTTTCGCTATGTTCATACAGCCATATTTTGATATGTTTTGATAAAATTAATAGACCAAATAAGATGATAATAATAAATAATACACTTATAATATCTTCACTATTTGTAATGATTGAATATATTTGATTATGATCTTTTGAAAAAGTTTCTATATTACTAATAGATGGTATTGTTTTTAGTTGTTTTGTAATATGTTCTAATTGGCTTGTAGTAGGGAAACTATCTAGATGTATCTTATAAAAGTTAGGTAGCTTTTTATTTAGAAGTTCGATTGATCGTTTTGATAGTTTATCTTTTAAATTTGATATAACTTGACTATTATCTAGAAGTTCTAAAGTTTCAATATTAATATCATTACTTTCAAGTATTGATGCAGTTAGTTTAGTTTTTGATACTACTACTATTGAATAATCGTTTGCAATTGTATGCTTATATTTTACTATTGCTTTATCTAAAGATATATAGATTGAGTATGATAGTAAGATAGCTATTAGTGGGATAGTAAATGATAAAAATCTATTAAAAGCTTTCATATATTTTCCCATTTTCTAAAGATAATTGTCTAAAGTGTATACCAAAATTTTTTGGCACCATATGTGTCACTACTATTACAGTAATTCCAAGCTGTTCATTTGCACCTTTTAAAAGATTCCAAATCACATTTGCTGAAAATTGATCTAAATTTCCTGTAGGCTCATCTGCAAGAATTATACTTGGATTGTGTGCAAGTGCCCTGGCAACTGATACTCTTTGTTGTTCACCACCACTTAGTTGATCTGGATATGATCCTTTGGCATGACTGAGCTTTACATGTGCCAAAAGTTTATTAGCTTGATCTTTACATATTGAAGAGGAATAGCCATTGATTTTAAGAGGTAGCATTATGTTCTCTTCAATAGTGTATTCTTTTATAAGCTTATAATCTTGAAAAATAATACCTATATCTTTTCGTAAAGTCCTAAGTTCTTTTGATGAAAGTTTATTTATATTATATCCATCTATAATAAGTTCACCAGACCTAGGTAATATGTTGGCGTATAATGACTTTAAAAGTGTTGATTTACCACTACCACTAGCACCACTAATAAACACAAAATCTTTCTCATTTATTACAAAGTTACCATCTTCTATAATCAATCTTTGATCATTATATGTAAGATCTAGATGATTTGCACTAATAATCATTTGTTTATAAAAGTCCTAGCATTTGTTTAATTTTTTGATGTGCTTTATGATTTGAAGTAGTTGGTATTGGAGCACCTTGAAAATAAGATACTTTATTGTTTTGGATAATAAGATACTTTGTCACAGGTGCATTAAAACTACCAAATGTCAGAGCAATAAGACCAGAATTTTCATCATTGTTAATTGTTAAAACATCTTCAAAATGTACAAAAAAATCATCTTGAATTTGTGATTTTCTATCAATAGTATTTTGAATAGTTTTAAAATCTATTGGTTTTGTAAAACTAAAGTCAGAATCCAAATCTTTATTATCACTATTTTCTTTTGCTACAAGTGTAAGATCATAGATATTTTTACCTTGCTTTTTCCATCTATCTTCATATTTACTACTAACATCAAGTTCTTGATTTTTTTGGATATCTACATTTGGATAAGACTCAAGTAGTCCACTACAAAATTCGTAGTAGTTTTCACTATCGGTTCTAAGTTCCAATGATCCATCTATTTTTAATACTCTTAAGGCTTCTTGTATAAACTTATGACTATATATTCTTCTATGTGGCTTTTTATCCCATGGTACAGGAAAATGTACAAATATTTTCCCAACACTATTAGACTTTAAAAACTCCATAAAAAGCCTGGCATCATAATTTACAGCAAGTATATTATCAATATTTTGTAATTTAGCTTGCTTTAGCATTTGTTCTATTGATGGTGTATGAATCTCAAGACCAATAAATTGTATATCAGGGTTCTTAATAGCTTGATGTAAAATATGTCGTCCACTTCCAAATCCGATCTCTACCCAAATCTCTTTGTCTGTCTTAAACTCATCTACAAAGTAATTTATATCTTTTAGATATTCTTTCTTTGGAGCTACTTTCTTATCATTATGATTTATATTTGAAAATAATACTTGTGAATTTGTAGATTTTGCATATGTATTGATAGCCTCTTTTACTATACTAATTGGTGTTACCCTTGTAGGCTTATCAAACTTAATTAATGTTCCATCTGTTTTTATTTTTTTTGTAAGTAAAAAATCTTTATCTTTATTTGTGATGCAAATTTTTGTATCACCATTGTAAATCGACTTGGCTTCAAAGTTAAATGATACACCATCAAGTTTTGATGGTGTCGTGATATTATCACTATTATTTGGTATTAATATGTGTGGCATATACTATTTTTCTATATTTGCTACAGGTAATATAATTGAAGTTGATGGTGTAGGTTTTGATACTAGTCCATTTTCATCTACAGATTGTAGTGAATACTCGTATGTTACCCCTCTTACTATGTCATCATCTTCAAATCTTAAACCTTGCACATTTGGTATAAGTGTCTTTTTCTTACTAAAAAAGCTTTCCTGTACAGTTTTGATTATGTTATACGATACAGCTCTATTATCAGATCCTGCTACCCAGTTTAATATAGCTTTATTTCCTTCTATTAATGCAAGTGTAACTATTGGCTTATCTGGTTTAGCTAGAGTCATACCCATTACAGCAGCTACATCTTTTGAGCTTTCTAGATTATCTTTATCAATTGTTGTAATTTTATAAAATTGAGTTTTTCCATCTTCATTTACTATCTCTGTATAGATATTATTGTTAGAATCTATATGAGCTACTTCCTTAAAAAACTTGTCTGTACTAGCAAGACCTCTATATATTTTATAAGATTTAACATCAGCTGTTGGTGATGCTTCCCATGTAAGCTCAATTTTTCTTGGAAGATTTTTTGTAGCTTTAAAATTTTGCACTGCTAATGGTATAGGTTTTGTCTTTGCTTGTACAATTTTACTTGACTGTGAATCAAGACCTTCAAATGTAGTAGCAATTACTTTGTATAAATAAACTTCATTGTCCCCAAGACCTGTGTCTATGTACTCTGCATTTAATCTACCATTGATTGTTTTAATATTTTTCCATTCAGGTGATTGTAGAGTTGATCTTTGAACTTTATATGATTTAACTGCTAAGTTTGTATGAGGTCTCCAAATAACTTTGATCTGTCTAGGAAGATCTGAAATAGCAGCTATAAAGCTAACAGATTCATATGTAGGTAATGTTTGTGCCATATATGTTTGGCTAGGTATTGATTCTTGACCATTTGCTCCAATAGACGCTATTGCATATAGGTATTTTGAGTTTGGTTCAAGATTAGTATCTAGATAGTGTGAAGTATATCTAGTATCAAGTGTTTTGATTCTTTTTAGTTTTTGTCCATCTACTTGCATATTTGCTCTGTAGATAAAGTATCCATTTGATCTATCATCTTCAACACCACTCCATTCTAATGCAATAGATGTCATATCAGATAGGTGTTTGATAGAGTCTACATTTATAGACTCTAGTGTTTCATCTATTTTAGGCTTTGTTGGTGTAGTTAAATTTTGTTGTTGGCAACCACTAATTAGTAAAACTAAAGATATTGTCAATATAGCACTGATCAATTTTTTCAAGATCTTCTCCTTGGGTGAAGTTTGTATTATAAAACTTTTTATAGTTATCTGATAATTTAGCTTTAAATATCATTTTTTCATTTGATACTGGATGTATCAAATATAAATGATATGCATGCAGATAAATTCTATTTATATTATCTAATTTGCCTTTAAAATCATATAATGTATCGCCTAATATATGACGATTAATAAAATTAAGATGAGCTCTTATTTGATGGGTTCTACCTGTGAAAAGTTTAGCCAAAATAAGTTCTGATTTTCCATCATCGCTTTGGGCCACTTTTGCAAATGCTGTTTTGGATTCTTTCCCATCAGCACGTACTGCCATTTTGATACGATTGTTTACACTACGACCAATTGGCTGATCTACAATAGTATGATCTTTTAATGGCATATCTATAATAGCAAGATAGTATCTTCCCATAGATTTGTCTTGTAGTTGATTTGAAAGTTTTACATGAGCATCATTAGTTTTAGCTATTACCATAGCTCCACTTGTCCCTTTGTCTAATCTATGCACAATTCCATGTCGTTCTTCACCACTAATTGTAGATAAAGATATACCCTTGTGTTTAAGCCAATCTACGAGGGTAGGTTCATCTACGCTTGGTGCATCATGTACAATTAAATCTATAGGTTTATTGATTACTAAAATATGATCATCTTCATAAACTATTTGGATATTAAATTTTTCATCATTTAAGAAGTCTATATCACTTAATGGTTCTGGTTCCACTATATCAGGAAGATCAAGATCTATTTTTTGATTTAGTTTTAATTTTAGTCCATTTTTTGTGATAAGTTTACTATCAACCTGCACGAAACCTTTTTTAATAAGTTGAATTGTTTGATTTCTAGTTTGTCCAATCTGTTCACTTAAAAAAAGATCTAACCTTTTACCATTATAATTTTCATCTACAATAAAATTTTTAGTCATATTTAGTTACCCTTTTGTATGCAATTATTTGACAAACGTATACTATCACATTTTGATTATGTATCACTATTTTTAGTACTACCATTAATATTTTTATCACATCATTTGATGCTTGAAGCAAATGAAATATTAGCACAAAAACAATTAATATATTTTGGTATTAGTGCTATTGTGTTTGTGTTAGTATTTTTTTTACCAATTAGAAAGTTTTTGCTTATTATCCCAATTTTATATTGGCTGGGGATATTATTGCTTTTAGCTGTTGAATTTTTTGGAGTTACAAAGCTTGGAGCTACAAGATGGCTTGAGCTTCCCATTATCAATATGACTATACAACCATCAGAACTATTTAAACCTATTTTTATCCTTATGATGGGATGGCTAATATATAAAGATCCACCACCTAAACATGGCTATGACTTAGTACAATTTATATATATATCTTTTTATATTATATTACCGTTTATACTAATTGCAAAAGAACCTGATTTAGGTACTGCTTTGGTATTATTACTTGTAGGATATGGGATACTTTTTATCATGGGTGTAAATAGGAAGATATGGACAGCAATTTTGGTATTATTAGCATTAAGCTCCCCAGTAGTTTATACCTATGCTATAAAAGATTATCAAAAAAAACGAATATCTGATTTTATAGCAAAAGAGCCTAGCTACCATGTTCAGCAATCAATTATTGCTATTGGAGCAGGTGGACTTACAGGTCAAAAAGAGGAAGATGCCACCCAAACAAAATTAAAATTTTTACCTATTGCAACAAGTGATTTTATATTTGCTTTTTTAGTAGAACGATATGGATTTGTAGGTGCTATTGGACTTATATTATTATATCTTTTTTTAATATTGCACCTTTTCTCCATTAATCACTTTTTTAGAGATGATCCAATACTACAAGTATTTGCAGCAGGTGTAGCATTGCTAATATTTTTGGATATGGCTGTTAATATTTTAATGGTAATAGGTTTTGCTCCAGTTGTTGGCTTGCCTTTGCCTATGTTTTCCTATGGTGGAAGTTCATTTATTAACTTTATGGTTCTTTTTGCAATATTACAAAATCTAATCACATTTAGATTTAAACATGGATATGATTTTGAGCGAAGATTATAGAAAACCATTTGTATTTTTTTGGATTACATTACTTTACAGGCAAAACAATTATCATAAACATGGGGTATTAGTTCATACACTAAAAGTAGTTTATGCTGTACTAAAAGCTAAAGATTATGGGTTTTTAGCTGCGGCTTTTTTACATGATATAGGCAAGCCATTTGTAGCATACCAAAGAGCAAAAGATAAACTACAAAATATATATAAATTTACAGCACATGAAGAAAAAAGCTATGAGATGATTAAAAATTGGCTATTTATTAGTGATTGGACAAAGCAAATAGTAAGATATCATTTTATTATTACAGATATGAAAAGAACAAAAGATACAGATTTAGAAAAATATGAGAAATTAGAGAATATATGGAACAATTTTGATAAAAATTTCCAAGAAGATTTAGAAAGATTTCTAAAATATGATAATTTTGGGAAAATTTAAAGAAAAATAGTGTATAAATCGATAATTAAATTTTATAATAATAGGAAAGTGTATGTCACTATTAATAACTGATGAATGTATAGCTTGTGATGCGTGTAGAGAAGAATGTCCAAATGAGGCGATTGAAGAGGGAGATCCAATATATATTATAGAGCCAGACCTATGTACAGAGTGTGTGGGACATTATGACGAGCCAGCATGTGTAGAGGTTTGTCCTGTAGATTGTATTATTGTAGATAAAAACAATCAAGAGACAATGCAAGAGTTACAAATCAAATTTGAACAATTGGAAAACGAAGAGTACTAGATGGCAAAAATAACTACAATCATTGACATTGGATCAAATTCAATGAGGATGGTTGTGTTTAAAAAGTCTAGTCGATTTGGCTTTCATTTAATTAATGAAAGTAAATCAAAAGTCAAAATATCTGAGGGTTGCTATGAAAATAATGGCAATCTTCAAGAGCTACCACTTCAAAGAGCATATGATGCTCTAAAATCATTTTTACAAATAGCTAAAAATTTAAAATCAAGAAAAATACTTTGTGTTGCTACTTCTGCACTAAGAGATGCACCAAATGGGTCTGATTTTGTCAAAAGAGTCTCAAAAGAATTAGCTCTAAATATTAAAGTAATTGATGGCCAAAAAGAAGCATATTATGGTGGAATTGCAGCACTAAATATGCTTCCACAAAAATCATTTGTAACAGTCGATATTGGTGGTGGTTCTACAGAGTTTGCATTCGTAGAAGAGAAAAATATACAAGAGACAATATCTTTGAAAATTGGAACAGTTCGTATTCAAGAATTGTATTTTAAAAATAATGACCTAGATGGTGCAAGAGATTATATTATTGGGCAACTTGAACAACTACCTAAAAGTTCATTAGATACTATTGTAGGACTTGGTGGAAGTGCTAGGGCATTGAGCAGAATGATATTAGCAAGAGATAACTATCCTCTAAGCGTACTACATGGGTTTAAATATGATGCATCAAAAAATTATGAATTATTTGAAAGTATTGTAAACGCCAAAGATACACAAGAATTAAAGAATTTAGGTGTACGGAAAGATAGATATGACACAATTGCTGAGGGTACATTTATATTCAAAACAATACTTGAATATTTTGAAGCTAAAGAGGTTATTACAAGTGGAGTAGGGGTTCGAGAAGGTGTCTATCTGACAGATTTATTGCGAACACAAAACCATAAATTTCCAACAAACTTCAATGTAAGTGTACGAAGCTTATTAGATAGGTTTACTAGTGATGATAAGCAAACAGCATATTTTGGTGCTAATGCAGCAAAAATATTTGATATACTAAAACCACTTCATAATTTAGATGATTATTATAAAAAGATTCTAATAACAGCATCTAAATTACATCAAATAGGATTAGCCCTAAATTATTATAAAAATGCCGATCATGCAAGTACATTTATATTAAATGGATTAAACTATGGATTTTCACATGAAAGTAGAGTACTAGTTGCTACAATTATCAAGTTTTCAAAAAAATCACTACCAAAACAAAAAGATATAGAAGAGTATGAACAGCTTCTGCCAACACTAGGAACGATACAGTGGTTAAGTTGTATGCTTAGTCTAAACTTAGCATTAAACAATGAATATTCAAGAGTTGATTTTGAATATATACTAGATATTGAAGATGAAATACTGACAATAAAATCAAATGAAGATCTGTATATTGTAAAAAGAGCAGTAGATAAGATAGAAACACCAGATGATTTGGAATTTAGACTAATATGAAAATCTGTATAGTTAAACTATCAGCCATGGGCGATATTATCCATGCTATGGTGGTATT
>JGI11705J14877_10000291_pt1 | contig 32093 bp, 38 predicted proteins | sample Etolaghawater15m_FD_14877 | JGI IMG/M metagenome (IMG submission 14877)
TATTGATTAGTCAAATTATTAAACTTTTTAATAATTTATTGTATTATTCCAAATATTAAAATTAAAGGTATTCAATATTATGTCACAAGCTCAAAAACTAGAAGAAATAATTACTAAAAGTGTTATTCCAGATTTAAATGAAAGACTCGATGAAATTTATGAAGAGATAGCTGGTAGTAAAGAAGCAACCGAAGATGCAAAAGAAGAGATTGAGGAACTTCAAGATTTTAAAGCAGACCTACAAGACGTTTTGGATGATATTGCTAGTGGTGATATAGATGAAGATGAATGTGAAGAACTCATTAATGATATATTAGAGGCTCAAAGAGGTAGCGAAGAAGAAGATTTTGGTTTCATGGAAGAGTAGCCAGAGCCTCGAGATATTCAAAACAAGGAAAACACTCAAAATAGAATAAAGAGCTTTTTTGCAGTTAGAAAAAACGCCATAAGGTGGCGTTTGAATCATCAAAGCTTTACTTTGTAGCCTCATGAATAGTTTCTTTAGTACTATCCCAAGCTTTTCCTGTGTCGCTTTTAACACCTTCCCATGTACCTGAACAGCTTGTGCTCATTAGTAGAATACTTAGTGCTGATAATATAATCAAAATATTTTTCATCTTTATGCTCCTGTGTATATTATTTATTAACTTTATCTTCAAGTTTTTTTAATTCTTTTTTAACATCATCTTCTGCTTTTTCATAATTCTTTTTGATATCGTCTCTAACAGAGTCTCTATCATCTTTTGCATCTTCTCTATCTTCTTTAAAGTTGTCCCAAATTTCAGTTAAATCATCTTTAATATCATCCCATGTATTTGCATGAACTGAACCAGATAAAGCCATCATGGCTACGATTGATAATAATATATTTTTCATAATAGTTCCTTTTCTTATATTTTTGATTGTATAAAGCTTTCAATCTCTATAACTATCTCTTCGATAGTTCCTTCACCGGATACAACTTTTAAAACATCGTTTTTTGCATAAAAGTTTCGAATTTCTTCCAGAGGGTCTAAGTACACTTTCATTCGGTTATCAAACACTTCGTTGTTGTCATCGGCACCACGAGCACGACCTAGAACTCTATCTCTTGCTGTTTCCTCGCTGACTGCAACTTCAATAACATTAACAAGTGTAACAAATTTTTCATTTGATAAATATGAATCTAAGGCATTCATTTGTTCTATGCTTCGTGGGTAGCCATCGATAATTATATTCTCATTTGAAGATGCTTTAATGGCATTAATAATCGTTTTGATTACGATTGTAATGGGAACAATATTTCCTTTTGACATGAAAGAGTCAAGTTCTTTTCCTATATCGCTTCCTGAAGCAACTTCAGCTCTAAGCATATCCCCTGTGGAATAGTGAGATATATTTTCATTTCTTTGTGCAATTAGTTCTGCATCGGTAGTTTTTCCACTACCAGGTGCTCCAATAATTAAAAATAACTTCTTCATTGTTAAGCTTTTTTTGGCTCACGAAGTTTTATATGCAGGTCTCTTAGTTGTGTATTGTCAACTGGACTTGGCGCTTTTGTTAGAACACAAGAAGCTTTTTGAGTTTTAGGGAATGCTATAACATCTCTGATGCTTGCTTTTTTAGTCATAAGCATTATCATTCTGTCAAAACCTAATGCAAAACCACCATGCGGAGGAGCACCGAATTTAAGAGCATCGAGCAAGAAGCCGAATTTTTCTTGCGCTTCTTCTTCTTCAATGCCCAGAAGTTTAAATACTTCATTTTGAATATCTTCTTTGTGAATACGAATAGACCCGCCACCAAGCTCAGTACCGTTTAAAACAATATCATAAGCGATAGACTCTATCTCTTCAACATCATCTTTATCAGTATCTTTAGGCATGGTGAATGGATGGTGAAGTGCTTTTACGCGGCCGTCTTCAACTTCAAACATTGGAAAATCAACAACCCATACAAATTCAAAAGCATCTCTGTCTAGTATGTTCATTTTTTCATGTTCTGCTAAGAAAATTCTTAATCTTCCCATATAATCCCATACAGTTTTTTTATCACCTGCACCAAAGAAAACCACATCTCCAACTTCCATACCAAGTCTTTCAACCAAAAGAGCAATATCTTCTTCGGTGAAGAATTTAATAAGCGGACCTTTAAGACCATCTTCTTTCATTTGAAAGTAGCCAAGTCCATGTGCACCAAATTTTCGTACAAAGTCTTCAAAACCTTTCATCTCTCGCTTAGAAAATATTAAATCAGCGCCAGGTACTTTTAAAGCTTTTATGCGATTTGTATGTGGTTTTTTAGCAATATTGGTGAAAATCTCATTATCACATCTCTCAAAAATATCGATAACATCTACCATCTTTAGGTCATATCTTAAGTCTGGCTTATCAGAACCATACCATTCCATAGCGTTGTTGTATGTGATGCGGTTAAACGGAGCCTGAACAGGAATGTCAGCTGCTTTAAACATAGCCGTAAGCAAGTCTTCAGCAACTTTTATAACATCTTCTTGGTCACAAAAGCAAAAACTCATCTCAACATCTATTTGAGTAAATTCAGGTTGACGATCAGCACGTAAATCTTCATCTCTAAAACATTTAGCAATTTGGAAGTATCTGTCAAATCCACCAACCATTAAAAGCTGTTTAAAAAGTTGTGGAGATTGAGGAAGCGCGTAGAATTCACCCTCGTGAACACGAGAAGGAACAAGATAATCTCTTGCACCTTCTGGAGTGGATTTTGTTAAAATTGGAGTCTCAACTTCAAGGAAACCGTTTTCATCAAGAATGTTTCTTGCAGCAATCGCAGCTTTAGAGCGAAGACGAAACACCTCATAAAGATCTGGATCACGAAGTTCTAAGTAACGGTATTTAAGCGTAGTCTCTTCACCAACAGTTTTATCACCTATCACGAATGGAACAGTTGCTGATTTATTTTCAATGATTAACTCATCAACGATAATTTCAACAGCTCCTGTTTTTAGACGAGGATTTGTAAGCCCTTCACCGCGTAAACGAACAGTGCCTTTTGCAATAAGAACAAACTCATCACGAACACTATCTGCCATTTTATGCGCACTGGCACTGTCTTCTGGATCACAAGTGAGTTGCATTAAGCCGCTTTTATCTCTTAAATCGATAAAAATAATCCCACCATGATCACGATAGTTGTTAGCCCAACCGGCCAAAATAACTTTATCACCTACGTTTGCTTCACTTAAATCTGTACAATAATGACTTCTCATAAATATAGAGTCCTAATTAATAATTTTCGCGATTGTAGCAAAAGTTGGCTTATTTCTTTATTATCAAGAAATGTGTATAATCAAAAAAATCATTTAAAAGAAGTGCTTATGCAAAACAAGATCATTAAAAAAGTTGGTGTAATTATCAGACCATCAACCCCAGAGCTTAAGGCTAGTTTTTTTGAGCTTAAGGAGATTTTGAAGCGCTATGATATTGAGGTGTACCTAGATAGTATTAGTGGTGGTATGATTGATATTATGGGAATGGATTTTGATTTACTTTGTAAAGAATGTGATTCTCTTCTCACTCTTGGTGGAGATGGAACACTAATTTCTACTGTCAGAAGAAGTTTTTCTTATAAAATTCCTATATTTGGTGTTTATGCTGGAAGTTTAGGTTTTTTAGCAGATGTCAGTATGGACGAACTCGACGCTTTTGCTCTAAACTTATCTAAAGGAAATTATAGAATTGATGAACGTTCTGTCCTTGAGGCTACTGCTATAAAAAATGAAAAAGAGATAAAAATTCACGCATTTAATGATATAGTTTTTACTAGACCCTCTATTTCAAATATGATACATGTTGAAACACTAGTAGATAATAAAGCTTTCAATACTTATCATGGGGATGGAGTTATAGTTTCAACTCCAACAGGTTCAACTGCATATAATCTTTCAGCGGGTGGACCTGTATTGTTTCCATTGACAAAAGTTTTCACTCTCACTCCAATCTGTCCACATTCATTAACACAAAGACCAGTGGTGTTACCGGGCGAATTTTCTATAGAAATGAAAACAGATGATTCTAAGGCGCTTATAATTATAGATGGGCAAGATATGCATGAGTTTAATAAAGGAGATAGTATTCATATTAAACTCTCCAATAATTATGCTCGACTAATTCACAGAAATGAGTTTAACTACTTTGAAGTTTTAAAAGAAAAGTTAGGTTGGGGTGAATAATTTAGTTTTATACTGCTTTTAAACACATTACTATATACTTTCACTAATAAAATATTTAGGATACGATATGAGAATCATACTACTGGGGGCTCCAGGTGCTGGGAAAGGTACTCAAGCTCAATTTTTAACAAAAAAATACAACATTCCTCAAATTTCTACTGGCGATATGCTTAGAGCAGCTATAAAAGCTGGTACCGATATGGGGAAAATGGCCAAGGCTGCTATGGATGCAGGTCAACTTGTAACTGATGATATTATTATCGGTCTTGTAAAAGATAGAATCGCTGAAGATGACTGTAAAAACGGTTATCTTTTAGATGGTTTCCCTCGTACGCTTCCACAAGCTGATGCTGTCACTCAAGCAGGAATTGTTATTGACGCTGTTATTGAAATTGATGTTCCTGATTCTGAAATTGTCACCCGAATGGCTGGGCGTCGTGCACACTTAGCTTCTGGTAGAACATACCATTTAGTTTACAATCCGCCAAAAGTTGAAGGTAAGGATGATGAAACCGGTGAAGATTTAGTGCAACGCGATGATGACAAAGAAGAGGTTGTTCTTGACCGTCTTAAAGTTTACCATGAACTTACGCAACCTCTTATAGGTTACTACAAAAATCAAGCTTCTCAAGTGAAAACCTTAGCGTATATTACAGTTGACGGTACTGCTGATATATCTGATGTGGAAGATGCTATTACATCTAAGTTAGGTTAATCTTAATGGTGAAGTGCTACTAGCACTTCACCTATTTTTACTTTTATTTTCTTTTAAAAACTTTGCAAAATGCCATATTTATTTAATACAAGCATTTTTTTGCGTATAATATTTCAAATATATATAATGTATAATTTTACACCCTAAGAAGGCAAAGTCATGATAGAACGATTTTATCTCAAAGATTATTTAAGTTTTAAAGAAGTTGAACTCCATTTAAATAATGGACTCATAGTGTTTTCTGGCCCTAGTGGAAGTGGTAAATCTATTTTGATGAATTCCATTTTATCTTCTTTGGGTATTAGCTCTTGTGAGGCTGCCTTGTGCGAATCAAGTGTTACTTGGCAACTTGATAGTGAAGAAACTGGCATAGAAAATGATGAAATAAATATCTTTAAACATATACGAAAAGAAAAATCACGTTATTTTATAAACAATCAAACAGTTTCTAAAAAGTCAATATCCCTACTTGGCTCAGAATACATCAGACATCTAAGTCTAAAAGACTTTAGTGATTTTGAAAATGGAAACCTTCTTTGTATACTTGATGATAGAATTGAGTATAAAGTTGGAAATATACAAGCACTGAAAACAAGCTATAAAAATGCTTTTGAAGAATACAAGCATCTTACAAAAGAACTAGAACAAATAGAAGAAGAAGAAAGGCGCATAGTTGAACTCAAAGAGTTCGCAGCATTTGAAATTAAAAAAATAGAAGATATTAACCCTTCATTGTCTGAAGATGAAGACTTAATTAAAATTAAAAAAGAATTGTCAAAAAAAGAAAAAGTGTTGGAAAATATAGAATCTGCAAATTCTATATTTGAGCACGAATATAAAGTTTCAAGCGCTTTGGAATCTTTAGATATAGATAGCTCTTTTTTTGACGACGCCATTAATGAACTTCGTGCCATTTTAGACAATGCCCAAGATAGATTTGCAGCTCTTGAGGACATTGAGATTGAAGAAGTTCTTAATAGAATTGAAGAGCTTAGTGGGCTAAAAAGAAGATATGGAAGTATAGAAGAAGCCATAGAATATAAAGAGATGAAGAAACTAGAATTACAAAAGTATGAAAATATAGAGATAACAAAAGAAGGTTTAGTTCTACAGGTTAAAAAGTTAAGCGATACTGCGCATAAATTAGCTCATGAGATTTCTACACTGCGAGAAGAAGAAATAACTTTTTTCAAAGATGATTTGAACAAGTATTTAAAAGAGTTGTATCTTCGTGATGCTGAACTTAGTATAAAGGAAATAGCATTAGAAAGTTTTGGAAAAGATTTCATTCAAATAAAATTAAACAATACAGAGTTGCAAAAAGTAAGTACTGGAGAATTTAATCGTCTAAGGCTTGCTGTTTTGGCTTTAAAAGCAGAGTTTATGAATCAAAATGGAGGTGTTTTAATGCTCGATGAGATAGATGCAAACCTTAGTGGTGAAGAGTCTATGAGCGTTGCTAAAGTTCTAAGACAACTATCTAGTCATTTTCAAATATATGTCATTTCTCATCAACCACAACTCACATCTATGGGAGATCAACATTTTTTAGTTTATAAAGATGGACTCGAATCTAAAGTTAAAGAGTTAGATCTAGACGGTAAGATACAAGAGATTGCTCGAATTATTAGTGGTGAAAATGTTAGTAATGAAGCAAGAGAGTTTGCTAAAGAACTTTTAGGAGTAAATAAATGTGCTTAGTAATTTCTGTAATTGCATTATTTTTAAGTTATACTTATTTTATCGTTGAAAATTATGTAGCTACTGTAGGTGCACTGGTTATAAGTATGATGTTTCTTATTTTTATGATAAGAAATATACAGCATGTAAAGAAATTAAAACAAGAGAAGAGAAATGATAATTGATACACATATTCACCTTGATGATAAAAGGTATGATGATGATTTAGATGATGTTCTTAATCGTGCACGTAAAGCAGGGGTTAAGAGATTTATTATCCCTGGTGCAGACCCTTTAACGCTTCATAGGGCTGTAGAGATTGCAGAACTTTATGATGATGTTTATTTTGCAATAGGAGTTCACCCCTATGATATGCAGAGCTTTGAGAATTTAGACTTTTTGAGAAAATACGTAGAAAAATTTGTGCATCATGAAAAATGTGTAGCAATTGGTGAGTGTGGACTTGACTATTTTAGACTTGAGGGAAGTGATGAGGAAAAAGCTCAGCAAAAGAAAAAACAAAAAGAAATTTTTACAGAACAAATAAATCTTGCAAAAAAATACAAGAAACCTCTTATAATTCACATCAGAGATGCTTCAAGAGATTCCAAGAGTATATTACTTGATAACAATGCTGGAGAAGTTGGTGGTGTTTTACATTGTTATAATGCAGATGAAGAGTTACTTAGCCTTGCAAAGAATGGTTTTTATTTTGGAATAGGAGGTGTTCTAACTTTCAAAAATGCTAAAAAGTTGGTTAATGTTTTAAAAAAGATTCCACAAGAAAAACTTTTAATTGAAACCGATGGGCCTTATTTGACTCCCACTCCTCACAGAGGAGAAAGGAACGAGCCTTTATATACCACTTTAGTAGTCGATAAAATATCTGAAATTTTAGATACAAAACTAACAGATATTAAAGAGATTAGTACCCAAAATGCTATGAGACTATTTAATATTTCTTAATATTAAATAGTTTTTTATATAATTACATAGTTTTTTCGATAAAATATAATCTATTTAAAATCACATACAAAGACTTACTATTGAAATATTTATTATTACTCATTATTCCTCTTATACTAGCAGCAAACCTTAGATATGAATCAAACTATACTAATGAACTAAAAATATTAGAGTCTTTTGATATTGAAGCATCTTTCTTAAATGACTCTGTCCTCAATCAAGTAAAAAACAACAAGATAAGCATCTCTAAAAATCAACAATTTTTTTCTGCAATGAATAATGCTTATATCTTTATTCCTGCGATTAAAAGTATTCTTAATGAAAACAATATTCCTCAGGAATTTTTATATCTTGCAATGGCGGAGTCAAACTTTAAAACAAAAGCCTATTCTAGTAAAAATGCCTCAGGTTTATGGCAGTTTATGCCTCTTACGGGAAAGCATTACAACTTAAAGATTGATTCTTATGTAGACGAAAGAAGAGACCTTATTAAAGCGACAGAAGCAGCTTCACAATACCTTTCTCAGTTACATGAAAGATTTGGTAAGTGGTATTTAGCAGCTATCGCTTATAATTGTGGCGAAGGAAGACTAAGTAGAGCTATTGAGGAAGCCGGAAGTGATAAGTTGTCTATTTTACTCGATGAAGATAAAAAATATATACCTAAAGAAAGTAGACTCTATATAAGAAAAATAGTAGCTTTGGCTCTTATTGGAAATGATGAGCAATTTATGCTTAAAAGTGAATATGAACATTTATTAAATCGCGCGAATGCTTATTCGATTGCTACTATTAGTTTATCCAGTGGTGAATCATTAAAAAGAGTAGCAAAGATTTTAAATATGCCTCTTGAAAATTTAAAAAAGCTTAATAGACATCTGAAATATGATTTCGTTCCTCCTTATGCAGAAAAATATGATATATATATTCCTTATATTAAGCTCGCAGAATTTAAACAAAATTATTTTGAAGCACCAATAAAAAATATTTATCAAGTACACATAGTGAGCAATGGGGACAATTTATCTTATATAGGGAAGCTTTATGGAGTTTCTTATAAAATGATTATGGACTTTAATAATCTTAAAAACTCACGTTTAAGATTAAAGCAAAAACTTATCATCCCAAGTCATAATCAAGCAAAAATAAAAAAAATACGTAAAAAATCGCATTATGTTGTTAAAAGAGGAGATTCTTTAGGATCTATTGCTCTAGCGCACAAAGTTAGTGTAAAAAGCATTAAATCCTATAATCAAATCAATGGTAGTATGATAAGAATTGGAGATAAATTAAAACTTTATGAATAAACCTTTTTTCCTTCTTCTTTTTGTTGTCTTGATTTTTATGCTAGGGTGTAGCAGGAAATCAAGATATAACTATTCACAATACGACCGATCTCAAGTCACTACCTATTCGGAAAACAAGAATGACTACAATACAGGCTTGAGTGCTAAAGCATACAAGCATCCAACCATGAATCCATATAGAATTCATGGAATAAAATATTACCCTCACGACACAGATGTTGGAAATGTTTACAAAGGTTATGCAAGTTGGTATGGTCCAGATTTTCACGGTAAGCTAACCTCTAATGGTGAACGATACAATATGTATGATATGACAGCAGCACACAAGACTTTACCTATGCATACTGTTGTTAAAGTAACAAATTTAAAGAATGGTTTAACCGCTATTGTGCGAATTAATGATAGAGGACCATTCATCGCTACAAGGATAATTGACTTATCTAATTCTGCTGCAAGAAAAATTGATATGATAAAAGATGGAACTGCGCCTGTAAAGATAGAAGTGCTAGGGTTTTACTCCAAAAACAAAGAAAGAATTATAAGAAAAAAAGCAATAAAAAAAGAAAATAAAGTTATAATAAAAAAAGAAAACAAAGCAATAACTCAAGAGAGAAAAGAGTCATATGCTCTTCAAATTGCCTCTTTTTCTAATATAGAAGGTGCTATAAAAATTCAAGAAAAACATAATAATACTGATGGATACACTACTATAATAAAAGATATTGAGAATCAAAATGGAAGGTTTTTCAAAGTATATTTAACAGGATTTAAAAGCGAACAAGAAGTTCGAAACTATAAAGATAACAGCGAATTCTCAAGTTCGTTTATTATAAAAAATTAATAACAAGGGATACGATATGATTAAAAAAAGTAGAATCACAAAAGAAACCGATATAACTATAGAATTAAATATTAATGGAAGTGGTCAAAGTAGTATAAGTACGGGTGTTGGATTTTTAGATCATATGCTCGAGAGCTTTTCTAAGCATTCATTAATAGACTTAAATATTATATGCAAGGGCGATACACATATAGATGATCATCATAGTGTTGAAGATATAGGAATTGTTTTGGGATCGCTCTTAGCAGAAACAATTTATCCAGTTAAAGCTATGGAGCGTTTTGGAAGTGCAAATATTGTTATGGATGAAGCTTGCATTAGTTGTGACTTAGACTTAAGTAATCGTCCTTTTTTAGTTTTCGACCTTAGTGTAGCTGGGAAAGTTGGACAATTTGATAGCGAACTTGTAGAAGAGTTTTTTAGAGCTTTTGTTTTAAATTCAAGAATAAGCATGCATATAATCCAGTTAAGAGGAAAAAATAAACATCATATAATTGAAGCTGCATTTAAAGCGGTTGCTGTAGCAATTCGAAGAGCTACAACGAGAAACGAAAGGGTTGGTATACCAAGTACCAAAGATGTCTTGTGATTAAACTTATTGTTTTAGATGTTGATGGTTGTTTAAGTGACGGAAAACTTATATATTCTGCTGATATTATAGAGAGTAAAAGTTTCAATGTTAAGGATGGTTTGGGTATTACTACATGGATAAAAACAGGAAACCATGTTGCAATTATTACAGGTAGAAACTCTAGTATTGTTGAAAAGCGCTCCAAGGAGTTAGGTATTGAGCATTTATATCAGGGGATACGGGATAAGGATAGAGTTTTAAAAGAACTCATGACCTCATTAGATCTCAAGCCTCATGAGGTCGGAGCAATTGGCGATGACTTAAATGATTACAATATGCTTAATCTCGTTGGAAGAAGTTTTACTCCAAAAAATGGAGTAAAAGAGATAAGAGAACTTGTTGATACTGTTTTATCTCATAATGGTGGGGATGGTGCTGTTAGAGAAATGATAGATATACTTATAGATGAGAATGATCAAAGAGACGCATTTTTGAATGTCTGGAATATTTAGTGAACATAAGTGTATTTTTTAGTGTAATCATTTTTGCTTTGTTTTTGATACTTATTTTATTTAAACCGCTAAATATAAAACAACAAAACTTCGGTGAAATTCCTATTTTTGAGCTTGTAAACTTTAAGTTGATGGAGCTAAATGACAAGGGTTTAACGACAGTTATCAATGGAAATGAAGGCATTCGCTATAAAGATAGATATGTTATAAATAATATTAACTATACCGACAATACAAAAAAGTATCTTGCAAATATGAAAGCTAAAAAAGGTATTTATAAAGAGAGAGTTATTGAATTAGCAGGTAATATTGTTTACACAAGAGAAGATGGTGTATCTTTTGCTACAGAAAAAGCTACTTATAATAAAGAAACAAATATTGTTGTATCATCTACAGATTATATTGCAGATATTGGGCAAAATAAGGTTACCGGTTCATATATTGAATATAATAATGCTTTAGAGACAATTAAATCTAAAAATATTACTATAAACTATAAATTAAAAGAGAGATAAATATGAAATTTTTTATATCGTCATGTATATTAGTGGCATCGAGTTTAATAGCTCAGGACTTAAAAATTAAAGCAAATTCTTTTCATGCGGATGAAAAAAAAGGTATTTCTATATTTGAAGGCAAAGTTAATATTCTAAAAGATAAAGATGAACTTAATGCTCAAAAAGTCACTGTATACACAGATGAAAAAAATCAACCCACTAAATATATAGCTAGTGGAGATGCTTCTTTTACAATCGTTACTAAAGATGGAGCTGTTTATAAAGGCAAAGCACAGAAGGTAGTTTATGAACCTAATGAAAAGGCATACTACTTTTTTACAGATGTATATTTAAGACAACTAGATGAAAAAAAAGAGATTATCGGTAATGAAGTTGTTCTTAAAACAATAGAAGGCAAAGCATATGCAAAAGGTGCAAAAAGCGAACCTGTTATAATGATTTTTAAAATGCCTAAAGATGAGGAAGAATAAAAAATGATAGATATAGTAGATGCTAAATTTATAACTTCCGCACCAAATGTTGCATCTGCACCTGAATCAGATATTCAAGATGAAGTTGTATTTATGGCTCGCTCTAACGTGGGTAAAAGCTCATTACTCAATGCATTAACAAATCATAAAGGTCTAGCAAAAGTATCATCTACACCAGGAAAAACGAAGTTGATAAATTATTTTGATGTTACCTTTATGGATAGAGAAAATAGCAGTAAAAATATGGCAAAATTTGTTGACCTTCCTGGTTTTGGTTATGCAAAAGTAGCCAAATCAGTAAAGTATGATTGGGAAAAAAATTTAACAGACTACATCTCTCAAAGATCTCAAATTAAATTATTTATTCACCTAATAGACTGCAGACATCCTCATTTGGACATAGACACAGATGTAAATGATTTTTTACAAAATAACTGTAGTGAGTCACAATATATTTTGCAACTTTTTACAAAAATAGACAAGCTTAATCAAAAAGAACAAAATGCACTCAGAAGAGAATTTCCTAATGCTATGATGGTCTCTAGTTCTAAAAAAAGAGGAGTGCAAAAAGTCATAAAAGTTATTTATGATATTTTACAAGGTAAGATAGATGAAAATTGATTATGTAAAAGCTTCTCTTAAAAATATTGCAGCGATGCAAAAACTTGTATCATCTGAAGTTGAATCAGGTGTAATACTTGAGAGAAGTTCAGATGAAATGGCTACAAATATAAGATCATATACTCTAGCTTATGTAGATGGAATTTTAGTAGGCTTTTGTGCCTTGCATATACACACTGCATCTCTTGGAGAAGTGAGATCTTTAATAGTAGATGAAAAGTTTCGCTGCAATAGAATAGGAGAGAACCTAGTGCTTGCGTGTGTAGAAGAAGGAAAAAATCTTGGTTTGCAAAAATTACTTTCACTTACCTACAAGAAATCTTTCTTTGAAAACTTAGGTTTTATCGAAATTCAAAAAGAATCACTGCCTGAACATAAAATCTGGGCTGATTGTATTAAATGTAAACATTTCCCTATATGCAACGAAGTCGCACTAATCAAAAATCTTTAAGAGATTCATTCTTATATATAATACTTTTTATTATATATGAGAGTTTAAGTAGTATTTATCAATTTTTGCCACCTCTTTTAGGTGTGCTTTTCGTACTGCTAATAAATGCCTTAAATCGTGAAAATACAATTGGTGTTGTGGTTATCACTTTATGCCTGGTTATTTTTGAAGCTGAAAAAGGCTATATTTTATTTAGTTCCGTTATCTATTTACTTCTTGCATACAAGTTTATTTTACCTAAGGTTATTCAAGGTTTCAATTGTTATTCCTGTATTAAATTTTCTTATGTTTTTATTGCATATGTTGGATTTTTGATATTTAACACACTTTTTTCTAGTATCTTTTTGGTTGATCTTCCTGGTGCGAATTACTATATAATTTACTATATAGTAATTGAATTTTTTATTGTGAGCTTGTTATGAAAATTAAATTTATTCTTTTTGTATTTATTTCTATATGGATGGCTTTGATAGTTCGCGTATTTTTTCTTGCTATTGAATCAAATTCTTATTATGAAAAGCTTTCAATTAACAACACTATTAAAAGAGAAGAGATTGCTCCTGTTCGAGGCGAAATTGTTGATATTAAAAATAGACCTATAGCGGTAAATAAACTAGGGTTTAAAATTCAGCTCAAGCCACATCTTAGATTTAAAAAAAACCTTCACATTTTTCATGAAGAAATAGATAATTTAGTAAAACTATTACCACAACTTGATAAAGAAAAAATTATAAAAAGGTATGTCAAAAAAGATTCTTATTATAATCATAATTTTATAGATATTGTTCATTTTATATCGTATGAAGAACTTATTTCTGTATATGCAAAATTAAATCTAAGAGAAAATCTTAACATTGTTTCAGCACCTAAAAGGTTTTATCCATACAATGAGATAGGTGCCCATATGATAGGCTATGTTTCTCGTGCGAATAAAAAGGATGTAGAAAATGACACTCTTCTTGATCTTATTGGGTATACAGGCAAGACAGGTGTCGAAAAGCAATATAACACATTTTTGCAAGGTGAAGCTGGTTATAGAGAAATAAAGATAAATGCAAAAAATCAAGAGATACAAGAGATATCCTATAAGAGTGCGAAAGAGCATAGAAAATTAACCTTAGGCCTTGATATTGAATTACAAAAATATATTGCAAAAATGTTTGAAAACAAAGAGGGCGCTGTTGTAGTGATGGATGTCAATGGAAGTATCCTTTCGGCTGGTAGTTTTCCAGGATATGATTTAAATATTTTTGTCTCAGGAATGAGTCACAAAGTTTATAACGATATGGCTCAGGACTTAGCTCATCCGTTTACTAACAAACTTATAAACGGCTTATTTCCTCCAGGATCTACTATAAAGACAGGTTTAGGGCTTTTATATATTACTACAGATTTGACAGAACAATGGACATTTGATTGTAAATCACATCTTCCATTAGGTGGACGAGTTTTTAGATGCTGGAAGAAAAAAGGGCACAAAATTACAAATGTTGTAAAAGCTGTGAGAGAGAGTTGTGATGACTACTTTTATAAAGGTAGTATGATTGTAGGAAACGAAAAAATGAGCGAAGGCCTTATGAGATATGGTCTCGGTACAAAAACAGGTATAGATTTGCCAAATGAATTTATTGGTATTGTTCCTTCGCGTGAATGGAAAATGAAAAAATATAATCGAAGATGGAGTTTAGGGGAAACTGCAAATACTTCTATTGGTCAAGGCGATTTTTTGGTAACACCATTGCAAATAGCTCAATTTACAGCACTTATGGCCACGGGAAAACTTCCTACACCGCACCTAGCTAAACGAATAGGTACACAAACTTACAAAGAGCAAATTAAAGATGTTTTCAATGACAAAGAAAAAGAAAAACTACCTTTAATTCAAAAAGCTATGTATGAAGTATGTAATTACCCGCAGGGTACAGCGACGCATTATCTCAGTTCAGATGTTGTTATAGCTGGAAAAACAGGAACTGCACAAGTTGTAGCCATTAAGCAAGATATTAAAAAAAGAAGACTAGAACACGAAATAGCTTATTATAATCGTTCTCATGCTTGGTTTACATCGTATGGACCGTATGAGAATCCAAAGTATATTGTAATGGCAATGGTAGAGCACGGTGGCCATGGTGGAGCTGCTGCTGGTAAAATGGTTTCTGATATTTATAACAAGTTATTAGAACTTGGCTACATTGAAGAACGATACAATAAAAAGAAAAAGAAAAAAACAAGATAAAAATGATATTCTTTTAAAGATATCATTTTTATAAAAAGCTACTCTTAGGCAATAGCATTTTGAATAAATAAAGCTAAGATAATTAGAAGAAAAATTCCACCAGCCTTATTGTAAAGTTTATTAGCGAGAATAAAGAGTAGGGCGATTGATGCTCCTACCATTATGAGCATATCAAATTTTGTGGCCAATAAATTTACAGTTAATGGGTTAATCAATGAAGCCGCTCCTAAAACCATAGAAAAATTAGCTACATTTGAACCTATGATGTTTCCTATACTCATCTCTGCGTTGCCTTTTTTTACAGCAACGAGAGATACAACAAGTTCAGGTAACGATGTTCCAAGTGAAATTAAAAATATACCAATAAGCCATTCGCTAACACCGAACTCTCTTGCTATATTTGTGCCGCTTTCTACGACAAAACTTGCACCACCTATCGTTAAGGCAAAACCAATAACAAGTAAAACTATTGTTTTAGCCCATTTGAATGATTCTTTTACAAGGTCTTCATCTATTTCACCTTCTAAATCTTCTTTAGATTCTGTAAACAAAAAGACTAAATACGAAACCATTAGAAGTAAATAAAGAGTGCCATCAAGGCGTCCGATAACACCATCTTGAACCATTAAAAAGAAAATGACTATTGGCACCATTACCCACGCACTATCTTGTGCAAAAAGATTTCGTTTTGGATGCATACTTTTAGCGATAAAAAATACAATTCCTAAAACCATGGTAATGTTGAAAATAACACTTCCAACAACATTGGCTACAGCCATATCACTTTTACCTTGACCTGCAGCCATCATTGATGCGGCCATTTCTGGAAGTGAAGTTCCAAATGCTACTAGTGTGGCACCAATTACAAAATGAGAAATCTTAAAGTGAAGTGCTATTCTTTCTGACTCTTTAATTATAAAGTCTGCACCATAAATTAAGGCTGCCATTGCAACGATAAAAATTCCAAAATCCATATATTATCCTTGTGTTCTAATTATTAAACTTTTCGGTAGCTTAAATTTTTGTATGATTTTTAGTTCTTCTTCTCTCATTTCACCATTGTCAACTTCGTGATCAAATCCAAGTAGATGAAGCAGTCCATGAATAAAAAGAAGTGTGAATTCATCTTCATTGGAATGCTTAAGGGATTTTGCAACTTTATGAACATGATTTAAGGAGATAATTATGCTTCCTATTGGAGACATTGGCATCTCTTCATAGGGGAAGCTTAACACATCTGTTGATGTATCAATGTTTCTGTGTTGTTTGTTTATTTCTCTTATTTCATCATCCGTAGTTAGGATAAGTTCTATATCTTTTTTTGTATAAAAGTAAGAGATTTTTTCCAAAAGGTGTAAATCGACCTCGAAAGAGGTTCTGTTGTCAAATTCAATCATAGTTTGAATTATATCTAATGAGACTTAGGTTAAGAAATATTTAACCACTAATATTTAAGTGTCTTCCTATACCTGTTTTTTGTGCTGTTACTTGTTTTGATTCTTCAACAGCATTTTCTATAATTTTGAGCGCTTCTCTTTGATTTATTTCTAAAGATTTTTGTAGAACATCGACTTGAATTGCACTAACATCTGTGTTGTTAGAAGTTGATATATCCATAATAATACGTCCTTTTATTATTTGATTTATCTTAATATCGGTTCTAATTTAAAAAGATTAATAAAATATGTTAAAATCTTTTTATGAATAAAAAAGAGAATAAAAAAGCCCTCTGCATTATGAGTGGTGGTATGGATTCAACATTAAGCGCATACATAATGAAGAATGAAGGTTATGAAATAATAGCTGTACATTTTAACTATGCTCAAAGAACACAAATAAAAGAGTTGGAATGCTTCCACAAAGTTTGTGAAGATTTAAATGTGCAAAACAAGTACGTGTTAGATTTACACTTCTTTAAACAACTTGGTGCTTCCGCACTAACAGATGAAAACTTAGAAATACCAACTAGCGGAATAGAAAAAGGGGTACCTATAACTTATGTTCCTTTTAGAAATGGAATATTTTTAAGTATGGCAGCAGCTATTGCTGAAAAAGAGGGTGCGGAAATTATCAGTATTGGTGTTGTAGAAGAAGATAGTAGTGGTTATCCTGATTGTAGGCAATCCTATATAAAAAGCATGGAACAAAGTATTAACCTTGGGACAAAAGAAACGACAAAAATTAAAATTCATATGCCTTTAGTAAATTTAAAAAAGTCACAAATAGTTAAAAAATCATTAGAATTAAATGTACCTCTTCATCTAACATGGAGTTGTTACAAAAATGAAGATAAAGCCTGTGGAGTTTGTGACAGCTGTAGACTTAGATTAAATGGTTTTGATGTAGCTGGAGTTCAAGATCCAATCAGTTACGCATAATATTATTTTTAAAGAGTTTGAAGTAACTCACATAGTTAAAAAAACTCTTAAAAATAGTTATATTCAAATCTCTAAAGAAGCAGAAATTATTTTAAAAACACCAAATGTTTCAAGTGTGTTTGCTTTAAATCTTTTAAGCGAAAAAGAGCTTTGGATACGAAAAAAAATTCTTGAAATTAAGAATCATCCGCCTGCAACAATAAACCTTGAAGATGAAGTACTTCTTTTTGGTGAAGTATATAGTATAGATAGATTTGAAGTAAGTTTTTTACGTGAGAAACTTGAAAAATTAAAAACCACTTCAAAGCAAAGTGTCTTAAAGTGTTATGATACTTTTTATAAAAAGTATGCAAATGATGTTATATCTTTAAGGGTTCAATATTTTTCACAATTAATGCATTTAAGCTACAGTGATATTAAATTTAGAAAAATGAAAAGTAGATGGGGAAGTTGCAACTCAAACAGAGTCCTAACCTTTAATACTGAACTTGTCAAAATAAAGAAAGAGCTTATAGATTATGTCATAGTCCATGAACTTGCACATTTGCAACATATGAATCATTCTAAAAAATTTCACAGCCTAGTAGACAAGTATCTTCCAAACTCAAAATTTTATCATCAAGAATTAAAAAAGATAAAAATATTTACTCATTAGCTTGAAAGTAATTCAGATGATACTTACTAGATGGAGACCACATCATCCATCCATTGGTATCTAATTTCTCTGTTGCTCTAATTTGCTCTCTTACTTCATGCTTTTTGTAGTGCATTTTTGTATGTGCATAATCTCTAAAGTATTGCAACCAAGGTCTTACACGTGCTGGTTCAATGATATTTTCTATATGCTTTATGCTTCTATATATAACAATAAATGGGTAGCTAGATGGATTATTTTTTCCAAATGAACCTCTAGCAAAACCTGATGGATAGAGCATGGGTGCTAGATAATCAGCATGTTCAGCTAGGCTTTTTACTGTTTGACCAATATTATTATCACATTTCTCAGTCCATAAAATATTTCCATATGTATCTACAGAAATGTAAACACCATATTTTTGAAGTTTTTGTTTTGCGGAGTCTAAAAAAGTACTAATAGCTTGTATTCGATTTTCTTGTGTATTTTCTCTAGAGTATTTTAGATTTGATTTTGCAGGAAAGCGTATATAGTCAAAATTAATCTCATCAAAACCTATTTTTGCAGCCTCTTCAGCCATTGTAATTGCATAGTTATGGCTTCTAACATCAAATGGATCAACCCAAGCCATATTGTCATGATTTCTCCAAATCTCATCTTTTTCATTTCTTATTGCATAATCAGGATTATTTGAAGCTTGGATTTCATCTTTAAAAGTTACGATTCTTGCTATGGTATAAATACCTCTGTCTTGCATCATTTTCATAAACCGTGAAATATTTCTATTTGTTCTATCGTTATGCGCACCATAAGAGTTGGCTTTTTCAAATGAAGTTTTATATAGAGTAGAACCATACTCATTTTTGATATCTACTACGATAGCATTTGCTTCAGTTTGCTCTATAATATTGAAAATTTTTTTCATAACTGGAGACCTACCACTAGCCTTCCAAAAGCTTAGATATAAGGCTTTAACTAGAATTGGCTTCATGTGATATTTTGTAATATTAGCGTCTTTTTTTATATGTAAAGCTTTGTATCCATATGCTTTAATATGAAAAATATCATCGTCAGTTTCAAATGTAAAAAAACCGTTTTCATCACTTTTTACAGATGATTTAGAATCACTAATCATAGCTCCAGAAATTATTTTTGAAGTGTTATTGTCAATAATTGTTCCGCTAAAAGAAGCGAAAAGTAGCGTTTGGAAGAGGGTTAAAATTGTAATAAATTGTATCAAGTAATATCTCATTTTTTAGTTAAATACACTAAGCAATATATATGCTAGTTTCTTTTGTTTTATCTTTCATTTAAAAAGTAACGTAAACTGGTATCGCTCCATTTTTTTGAAAGCTTAAGATGCTTTTCAATTGAATTGTAAACGAGTTGAAAATCTTTATTTTTTGTGCCAAGCTCAGTAATAACTTCACCTAAAGCAAGTTTGCCAGCTCGTATTACTTCTTTTGGGTATTGCATTATATTTACATTAAGCTCTTGAAGTTTTTGGAGTGCGTGAATATTCTCGGCATGAAATTCATATGTCATATTAGAATTCATTTCACTTGAAGCTACTTCTATCATTGACTGATGCTCAAAAGCCAAGTTTTTCCACGATTTTTTGTTAAAAGTGAGCTCAAGTATAGAACCTGGTTCATGCCATCCTGAATAATAATACGGCGCAACCTTATAAAAACCCATCTTTATATCTAAAGCAGGGCCAACCCATTCCGTGGCATCAATTACGCCACGCTCAAGAGAAGTGTAAATTTCACCAGCTGGTAAAAGGATAGGATTAACACCCATTTTAGCAAAGACTTCACCACCAAGTCCTGGTATACGCATCTTTAGACCTTTCATATCTTCTAAGGAATTAATAGGGTTTCTAAACCATCCACCCATTTGAATGTTAGTGTTACCGCCCATAAAAGGATAGAGATTGTATTTGGCATATTGCTCACGCCAAAGATCAAGTCCTCCGCCAAAAAGCATCCATGAATTAATCTCTTCTGCCGTAAAACCAAAAGGGATGCCACTATAAAGTGAAAAAGCGGAATTTTTTCCTTTCCAGTAATAAGGACCTGAGTGAAAAGCATCAATTTGACCGCTAGAACAAGCATCAAAAACAGCTAAAGCGGGGACTAAAACATTTTTTGGATAAAGCTTAACCTCTAAAGAGCCTCCACTTATATCTTTTAACCTTTGTGCAAATCGCTCGACACCCACTCCCATAATAGGAAAATGTGCAGGCCAGCTTGTTGCTAACTTTATGAGAGTCTTTTTATTTTTGTTAAAATAAACTTTTTTTGTTTGAATATCTTTAGATTGAGGATGTTTTGAATAATCAATTGCTTGTCTTTGACTTTCATTACACCCAGTTAATGCGAGTGATGCTGAAGCTACAGTGGCAGTTGCTAGAAAATCTCGTCGGTTCATAAAATATCCTAAATTTTTTTTCTAATCGCATTATACTAAAATAACTGTGCTTGAGTTACGATAGGCTTAGAAAGTATCTCTTTTTTGACACCCGCTATAAGTGCAAAGTGAAAATTGTTATTTTTCAAAATAGGAAGTATCTTGCTTGTATTTTCATATACAAAAATGTTTTCGTTGTCAATTCCATCAATAGCTTGGGGAATTATATATATTGATTTTGCCCATGTAGCTTTTTTTTGTAAAAAGGCTATCTCTACATCAATCAATGTGCTATTTGGTTCAAATATTAAAACTTTATCACTTGTCCCAAACTCTTTAATCTCAAAATTTTTATTTGTAAATACGGCTTCAAAATGATCTATAGGAGTAAACTTTCTTAATCGATAGTTTATTTTTAATGTTTTATAGAGCCAAAGTAACTCTTCTAAATAAGGCATAAAAAATGGCGAAATCAATTGTCTCTCATAAAATATATTGTCATAGATAAAAGAAGTTTCAAAAAGAGTTTGCTCTATAATTTCTATGGATGGAATATTGCCAAAAAACAACTCTTTTACATCTGTAAAAAGATTTTCATCGCACATGGAAGGCGAAAAGAGGAGGGTGGTTTTATCGTCTAAATCCCATAGTTGCTTATGAATTAATTTTATATCTCCATGAACAACAATGAAGTTAGAGTCTGTAATTATCTGTAAGGCTAACTTGAGTATTATCTCATTACATTTATACACTGCGATGTCTTTATCAATCAACCTAAAACGAAGAAGTCTTTTAAGTGCATCTTCGCAATCTTGAACCTGCACCCAAGCAATTTCTGTATCACTTATTTGTGTAGGTTTATCAAATACAACACCATAGGCGCCATTTAGTATAGCATCCTCAATCATATCTTCATCAAAAGCGATAAAAAGATCACCCCTTTTTATATGCTTCACATCAAAAACAATGCTTTGGAAGTTTTTTACAAATGGATCATTTATTAATTTTCCATGTGTAAGTGCAAGGATATTTTCAAGTCTCATCCAATAGGTGTGCCTGCCTTTTTAGGTTTTTCTGGTCTTACTAAGCATAAACCATCTGAATCTTTAGCAGCAAGAAGCATACCCTCTGAGATCATCCCCATAAGTTTTGCAGGTTTTAAGTTTGCTACTACACAAACATGAGTGTTTATTAAATCTTCTGCTGAATAGAATTCTCTAATTCCGGCAACAACTTGACGATTGCTTCCTTCACCTAAATCCACTTGAAGCTTTAAAAGTTTTTTACTTTTTGGAACTTCCTCTGCTTCGACAACTATTCCGATTTTTAAAGATGTTTCAAAAAATTGACCGATTTCTATTAAGTTATCGTCTTCTTTAGTTACAGACTTTTCTTCTTTTTCATCCTCTTGAGGTGCATTGGGTTGTGCTACAGGAGCTTCTGGCATTAAGGGTTCATCAACACGGGGGAAGAGTGGCGGAACTTTTTTAATATTAAATACTTTTAATAAGTTTTTCTCTAAAATAAGATTTTCATAGCTTTCATTGTTTATTTCAAAATTAAGTGCATCTGCAATAGTGGCAGTTGTTTTAGGCATAACCGGGCTAAGCATAATGGCAGCCTTTGCTAAAATATTTGCAACTAATGCAACAGTGGCAAGCGCTTCATCAACTTTGCCTTCTTTCATTTTTGCCCAAGGTTCGTAGCCTGTGATTGCACCGTTTCCAATTGCAAAAAGCTTCCAAAGTTCTTCTAGGTACCTATGTGTTTGTAAATTTTCCATAAATGCATCAAGGTTAGACAGTGCTTCATTCATTGCGTCTAGCTCTTTTGAATGGTACTTTTGAACATCCACACTATCTATCTCATACTCAGAGTACTTCCCACTCATGCCTATAATACGGTTTAAAAGATTACCAAGGTCATTGCTTAGTTCTGAATTGATTCTATCTATAAATGCACGTTGAGAAAAATCACCATCTTGACCAAAAGGAACTTCTCTGAGCATGAAGTATCTTAAATTTTCAACACCATATGCATCTGCAACCACCTTAGGAGCGATTACATTTCCTTTAGACTTAGACATTTTTTCACCATCTCTCGTCCACCAACCATGTGCACCTATAGTTTTAGGTAGTGGTAAGTCAACACTCATTAAAAAAGCCGGCCAGTAAATCGCATGAAAACGAAGAATATCTTTACCAACAAACTGCGTACTTGCAGGCCAGTATTTCATATTCGCATCATCTTTACCGTATCCAAGCGCTGTTATATAATTTAAAAGTGCATCAAGCCAAACATACATAACATGTTTGTCATCATTTAAGCTCTGCGGCATTTGCACACCCCAGGTAAAAGAAGTACGTGTGACAGACAAGTCACGAAGCCCACCTTTTACAAAGTTAATAACTTCATTCGCACGTGAACGAGGTAGAATAAAATCAGGATTTTCTGCATAATGTTTTAGAAGTTTATCTTCATATTTTGAGAGCTTGAAAAAGTAACTTTCTTCTTTAATAATACTTGTAGTTCTTCCACAATCAGGGCAAAATTCACCATCTTCAAGTTGCGTTTCTGGAAAAAATGTTTCACAACTTACACAATAATGACCTTCATAAAAGTCTTTGTATATATCACCTTTTGCATGCATTACTTCAAAAGCTTTTTGAACGCCTCGTTTGTGATCTGCATCTGTAGTTCTAATGAACTTATCATAGTCTATTTCAAATTCATCCCAAAGATTTTTAAATGAGGCACTGATTTCATCTGCAAATTCTTGTGTAGGTTTGTTGTTCTTTTGAGCAGATTCTTCAATCTTTTGACCATGCTCATCTGTTCCAGTTAAGAAGTAAGTATCTTCACCTTTTAGTTTTTCGTATCGTGCCACAGTGTCAGCGATAAAAGTAGTGTACGCATGACCGATGTGCGCTTCACCATTCACATAGTATATAGGTGTTGTTATATATTTACTCAAAATATTATTCCTTAATTTTATTTAATTGTTAAAACTCAAAACCGCCAGTATCGCCTTTAGACATACTGTTATATACGGACTTTATATAGTCAGATCTCAACTCACAGCTTAAAAAATGTTCACAAGCGCTGCAAGTTTTTAAAGCATTCTGCACTTGACACTCTTGAAGTTTTTCAAGCATCTCTGTAAGATGCACTTCAAACTTGTCTTTACTTTTACTAGCTATTTTTTGCATAAACTTCTTTTACTCTTGCTATTTCATAGTTCGAACCAAAAAAACAAACAGCTGTGTCATGAATGTGAGCACAACCTAATGTCATTAAATCATTCACTCCATCCACTGCACCTCCACCAGATTTCTCATAAATAAAGGCAAAAGGAAAGACTTCAAAAAGACGTCTGAGCTTGCCTTCTGGTTTATCTGATGTGCCAGGATAAGAAAACAATCCACCACCTTTAAGAAGGATTTGGTGAAGATCAGGAACCATTCCTCCGGAGTATCTTAAACGGTAACCCTCTGCAAAAAAACTATCCACCATCTCTTTATGGTAAGGTGCCCAATTTTGTTGTGTCCCGCCAGGAGCATTGAGTTTACCTTTTTCATTTAAGCGAATTTCTTTAACAAATTCAAATTCACCAGCTTGAAGTAAGTAAAGTTTTGTTTTGTTCTCTGCAAAAACCATTTCAACGCGAGGACCATAAACAACATAACATGCTGCAACCATATTTTCAGCGCCAAAAGAGTTCTCATAGATTCCAAAAATAGAGCCCACACTTAAGTTAACATCAACCAAAGAGGAACCATCAAGAGGATCATACGCTATAAAGTATTTAGAATCTTTTCGAAAAACTTCTTCATGTTCTTTTTCTTCACTGGCAATAGTATTGACAGATTCAACTCGTGAAAATTCCTCTTCAATAATCATGTCACATTGTATATCTAACTGAAGCTGTGTTTCACCAGAGCTATTTTCTTGCTGAGAATAACCTATGTCTTTAACATCTATTGCATCTTTAATTCTTATTGCACTTCTTTGAATTGCATCAAATATATCTCTCACTTACACTTCCTTTGCATTTTTGAATATCCATGAAATAACTTCATCTGGATTGTTTAAGTCTAAAATATCAACACCTTTTGGCAGGTCGTAACTATCTATATCTATACTATTATCTATGGCTAAAGCATTCATATATGTAAAGTAATCACTATCTAGAGAGTTTCTAAAAACACTAATACGGGGAAGGGGAAGTGTTTTTAATCCTTCTACTAGTAAAACATCGAAGGTGTCAAAAAGTCGAATCATTTCATCTAGGTCTTCACTTTTTTTGGAAAAGTATGTTGTTCTTGTTGGTGAAGTAACAATAACTTCAGCACCAGTATCTGAGAACTTATAACTATCTTTTCCTTCTACATCAAATCTAGCCTTGTCTCCTGGATCATGTTTTATAATAGCGACTTTTTTTGCATACTCATTTATGAGTTTTCTTGCAACTTTTAATATAAGAGTTGTCTTTCCACTGTTTGATGGACCTGTAAAGGCAAGGGCTAATCTTTTGCTCATTTATCTCTCATTTAAAATTTAATAGATTATACAAAAGTGTCATTAAAAAGTTGTTTAATGAGATATAATTCTTTTTATAATTTGACAGGAAAACATATGAAATTTCTTTTATTTACTCTAATAACTTTAATTCTTAGCTCTGGATGCGCAACAAAAAATGCTTTTACAAAGCTTGGACTAGAGGAAAGTGAGGAAAAAGCTATTGAAAATACAAGATGCGCAAAAATAGTTTCCAAAGATGTTGTAGGCGGAATATTTTCTGCAATTTATCTTAATAATATTTACCAAGAGTTTGAGAAAGAACACGCGTTATTTTATATCTCTATATATATTAAAGAAAAAGGCAATGATTTCAATGTGACACTCAATGATGAGTTACCTGTAAATATCAAAAAACTTTCTCAGATTAATAAGTATTCACATTTGCTTTCGAATAAAAATGAATGGAATCAAAACTACCTTGTAACTTTTAAAAATCCTGTAGATTCTAAGCTTAACCTTTTGATCGATAGCGGTCAGTACTCTTCAGGTCTGTTAAGCTATTCAAAAGATTAACAACAGAAACTTCTTCACCGAGTATCTTTTTATATACTATATAGTTAGAAAGTACTCGCTTTCCATATTCTCTACTTTCTCTGTTGGACATTAGCTCCATACTTAAAAAAGGCTCATATTTACCTTCTCTAAAAGTTTTTGCTTTAAGGTGTTTTCTTAAAAATCCAAAACCACCATTGTAAGCATACGCAGTAAAAAGAGGGTGGTAAAAAGATTTATTTAGCCATGCTAGGTGTTTTAAAGCATATTTAATATTATAACTTGGTTTAAACATATCGTCATAACATGTGATTGGATCACTCATTCTCGTGCTTAAATCATCCGTTACAAATGGCATAATTTGCATAAGGCCAAGTGCAAAAGATCTTGACAGAGCAGCTGGAATAAGGTTGCTTTCTTGGCGCATTAAAGCATACACAAGTGCTTTTTCGTCATTAGTGATTTCTTTTAAATACTCATCATAAGGCATAACAAAACTATGAGTTTTAAAATCAGAAGCTTTTTCGAGTATAAACGACTGTACTGCTTCCATATCTTTTGATTTGTAGTTTTTAGCTAGATGAAGTAGTTTATCCTTTGGTGTATCTTGAATTTTTTTCATTATATCATTCCAAACAAAAGGATCGCTAACATAGTTCTTTTCTTTTGAAGAACTTACATCCACCGTGTGAAAGTAGTTGTTAAAATCTACATCTAATATATCATGAGCATATTGAGTATAAATATTTATATCTGTACTTAAAGTCAAGTCTTTTAGATATTTAGTTTGCTTACTCGCTTGATACATCCAAAATAGATTTTTATCTTTGTTTATTCTTTTTGTTGATTTACTTCTAGAGTATTTGAAGTGTTTTATTGCAGCATTGATTTTAGAATGACGCAATTGATTCAAGCCTAGAAGAAAATTCGCATCAGAATCAACATCCTTAGCTTTTACATGAAGTAAAGATTTTTGAAGATGATTAAGGTTGTCATCGTTGACTATCTTTTTTATTAAAGCAAATTTTCTCCAACGACTTGCATCTTCTGAAAACATATGCTGTATGAATTCCTTAGACAAAGAGAAGTTTAAATTTTCTCTTCTATGTTTTGTAGTGGTACTGATAAACATGCTTAATATAGTATTAGCACTATATTTTTTATATGCTAGTTCTGAATATGGTTCAGCTTGAATTTTTACTTGATCTTTAGAAGCCTGACTTTCAAGCCTAGTAAGTAGTTTTTCACGTGTCTCATCATCTAGGTGTAGTGTTTTAAATGGACTCATAGCTAAATTAAAACACTCTTGCTCTTCTATGGAAAGTAAGTCTTGTCTTTTGCGACAATCGTTCTCTTTTAATAAAGCTTTATTTTTTGACTTTTTGAGATATTCTTTTTTTATTTTATAGATGTTTCCTTCAACTAAAGCATAAGCCTTATCTGCTTCTTTAGATGAAATATTTTGTCGTAAATATTGCCAAATCATGAAGTTTTTAGCACGTCCAGATGGCTTGGAAACTATATCTTCAAACTTTATTTCAGCACTTAGAGATACTGAAATAAGGGAAATAATAAGAACTTTTTTTAACATAAACTCAGCCTTAAAGCATTTTAGCTATTAAAGAAAAGATATACTCTCCAAGAATCACAACTACCTGTAAAGCTATAATAATAATTAGAGGCGCTAAGTCAAGACCATTGAAGTTTGTTTTAATTAAGCCCCTTACAAATGAATAAGCTGGATTGGTAATTCTATATAAAAACTGAACAATAGGGTTGTATGGATCAGGGTTCACAAAACTAAGCAGCGCAGTTATAATGATAACCCATATATATATTTCTATTACTCCCGTAAATAAAGAACCTAACTTTAAAACTAATATACCTAACTCACTCATTTTACAATTTCTCCTATATAGTTTTTAATGTATTTATATATCACAGCAATATCCAGACCATTTTCTTCACCAGTCAAAAGATGTCGAAGTAGCTCAGATACCTCCTTTCCCTCAAGCCCTGATTCTTTGATTAAATAATTTTTAAAATCAGCATATTCATCAAAGTAAGGTGCCGATTGAATAGCCTTGCTTAGAACTGCTGATTGCTTAGTTGATTTTTCTGGAATTTGTTTAAGCCCAAAAATACCTTTTATCTTGGATCTTAGCTCTTTTGTTGTACTAACTTCTTCAAGGTATACCTTTGCAAGATGACCAATCTCCTCATCAGCAAAACCAACATAACGAGACAACTCTTTTGCATCAAGCATTTTTAAGTATTCTTTATTTATGTGTTTCAAAACATCAATATCGAATCGGGTAGGGGACTTAGATATATCTCCAAGATTAAACCATTCTATAGCTTCAGATATGGTAAATATCTCTTTGGGAGGTTTATTGCCTATTGATATTAAATAATTTGAAATAGCTTCTGGTAAAAAACCTTCTTCTAGAAGCGATTTTACACTTAACCTCTCATCATTTAAAAAATCTGAAAGATGCGCATACTTAATTTTTTTGTCATATTTTAAAGAAGCTCTTATATGTTCTTGCTTTGGTGCATCAAATAAATGTTTTTGAGAGCGAATAACAAGCGAAATATCACTTAACATATCATCAACAGCAGATGCGAAGTTGTAAGTAGGTGTCTTATCTTGGTTCATAATTATGAAGCTATCTGCATCTTCAGATTTTAATTTTACTTCACCGCAGATACAGTCTGCTATTGCAATATCTTCATTTGCTTTAGCAATGCGTATAGTAAAAGGATTAGTATTGTCTATTACAAGTTCTGCAGGAAGATTTGCACATGCATCATCATATATATAGGCTTTATTGTTCATTTTGGATTCTTTTCTTTTTTTATCAAGCCATTCATTTGAGCAAAAGCAAGAAAAAGCTTTTTTTTCATGTAAAAGTTGTAAGGCCATCGCTGTGTGAAAACGTACATGCTCGCTTTGATAAAGAGTTTGAGAATACTTAACACCAAAAAGGTCTAAGATATCAAGTATCTCTTTGTCTTTACCTTCTATATTTTTTTCTTTATTTGTATCTTCAATTCTAAGAACTAAATCTTCATTTCTTTGCTTTGATACAATATAATTAAATAAAGCAATTCTCAAATCGCCTATATTCATATCATCAGTAGGGCTGGATGAAAATCTTAGCATTTGTAATTCCTGCGTAGTATATTTTTTGGAATTCTAACAAATGTTAGCTAACGAAGTTCTTTGCTTATAAAACCTAAAGATGATAAAATACAAACCTTATAAAAGTTTTAAAAATAAAAACAAAGTTTCTTTAGAAAAGGTTTAATAATAATGAGTGAGAGCAAAGATTTTTTACGTACTATAGTTGAAGAAGATTTAAAATCGGGAAAATACAAAGAAGTTGTGACAAGGTTTCCACCCGAGCCTAACGGTTTCCCACACATTGGACATGCCAAGTCTATCGTTATAAATTTTGGTATAGCACGTGATTATAAGGGGCGATGTAATCTTAGAATGGATGATACAAACCCAACAACAGAAGACGCACAATACGTAGAAGCCCTTAAGGATGCTGTAGAGTGGCTTGGATTTGAATGGGATGGAAATGTGAAGTTTACATCCGATTACTTTCCTCGCATTTATAATTATGCAGTTGCGCTTATTAAAATGGGTAAAGCGTATGTTGATTCTCTTGGTGAAGAAGAGATACGCGAATACCGCGGAACTGTTACTCAAGCAGGAAAACGAAGTAAATATGCACAACGTAGTATTGAAGAGAACTTAGAGCTATTTGAGAGAATGAAAAATGGTGAGTTTAAAGACGGTGAACATGTCCTTCGAGCCAAAATTGATATGAGTGCAGCAAATATGCAACTAAGAGATCCTCTTTTATACCGTATTCGACATGCGCATCATATCAGAACAGGTAATGAATGGTGCATATATCCGATGTATGACTTTGCTCATTGTTTATCTGATTATATTGAAGGAATTTCACACTCAATGTGTACCTTAGAGTTTGAAAATAACCGTGCCATTTACAATTGGGTTCTTGATACTCTTGGACTTGGGGCAAATGCAGCACGTCCTTACCAGTATGAGTTTGCAAGACTTGGAATCAATTATACAGTTATGAGCAAAAGAAAGCTTTTAGAACTTGTTCAAACTAAACAAGTAAGCGGTTGGGATGATCCTCGTTTACCCACAATTGCTGGATATAGAAGAAGAGGGTATACACCCGAATCTATTTTAAACTTCTGTGATCAAATAGGTATTGCAAAAGCAAACTCAATGGTTGATGTTGCACAACTTGAGTTTTGCATAAGAGATGATTTAAATACAAAAGTACCACGTGTACTTGCAGTACTTGATCCACTTAAGGTAACAATCCAAAACTATGAAGGTGCTGGTGAAGAGATTGATGCTCCATACTATCCACATGACGTGCCCAAAGAGGGATCCAGAAAGATACCTTTTTCTCGTGAAATTTATATAGAGCGTGATGATTTTATGGAAAATCCTCCAAAAGATTACTTTCGTCTAACACCTGAGCAGGCAGTGAGACTGAGACATGGGTATATTATAGTTTGCAAAAACATCATTAAAGATGCTGATGGCAATATTACAGAGATAAAAGCCGAGTATCTTCCTGACTCTAAAAGTGGCTCAGATACTAGTGGCGCAAAAGTTAAAAGTGCTATTCAATGGGTAAGCGCTAAAGAGGCTAAAACAGTAGAAGTAAGACTTTACGACAGACTTTTTAAAGATGAATCTCCTGAGGGACTAGAAGATATAAACTCAGACTCTTTAAGAGTTATAAAAAATGCCCTTATTGAGCCCGCAGTAATAACCGATAAGCCTGATGAAAGATTCCAGTTTGAACGACTGGGGTACTTTTATGCTGATCCTATTGATTACACAGATGAAAAACCAGTATTTAATAAAATCGTTGGTCTTAAAGATTCTTGGGCTAAAAAGAAAGCAGCGCCACAAAGCATAATAAAGTCTCAAGTTAAAAAAGTACAAGTTGATGGTGAAGAAGTATCTATGAATGAATCTCAACAAGCACTTTTTGATACTTACACGAATGAGCTTAAGCTAAACAGTGAGGTAGCTAATATTTTAGCTCGCGATGAAGATCTTTCATCATTTTATAAAGAAACACTTTCTATACTTGATAGCCCAGTAGCCTTAGCTAACATTATAGTAAATGAAGTAGCTAGAGAGTTAAAAGAAAAGCAATTTGGTGAATTAAATTTTAGTGCTGCACAGATAGCAGAACTTGTTAAGATGATTGATGATGAAATAATTTCAAGTAAGATTGCTAAGCAAGTATTTGAAGAAATGGCTCAAACAGGAAATAATCCAGCACAAATAGTTGAGGAAAAGGGTCTTGTGCAGATAAGCGACCCTTCTAAGATCTTACCTATTATTGATGAGATCATAGCAAAAAATCCAGACAATGTCACGAAGTTTAAAGCAGGTAACACAAAACTTTTAGGATTCTTTGTTGGACAAGTGCTTAAAAGTACAGGTGGTAAAGCAAACCCACAAGTGGTGAATAAACTTGTAGCCGAGAAATTAAAATAAATACCAGTACAAGGAATGCAGGTATTTATCTTTAAAAAAACAGCCTATCACAATTCAAAATTAGCAAACGCGCCTTCAACACTTAAGACACTCGTGTATCGTGTTTTTGATATTTTAAATTTTTTTGTTTTTAGATCACATACTACTATGCGAAAACTCGATCCCATATAGGGCTCTAAAATACAGATAATCTTATCCTCAATTTGTCTAGTAGTATGGATAATCCCTTGCAAAGAGGGAAAAAAATATGGCGGATAACTTAAAGGTGTGATCTCAACTATTTCGACATTTATCTTTTTAGGAAGAGTTTGCTCGATAATCTGTGCATCTTCAAGAGTTTCAAACTGTACACACCAATCGTCAAATTTTTTATTAAAATGCTTTAAGTCTTCATCCAAGAAGCCACCGGCAGCTGATTGTAAAGCAAAGATACTCATGGTATGTCCTCGTTGTTTAAAAATAAAATCAATATAATAACGCCAATTATATTATAAAACTCAACATAATTACTATATTTTAACGAATCTTCCCACCAACTATCCCGAAAAAACCACTGTCTACAGGGCACTACAAGCAATTTAGTATCAACTTTCCCGCACTACATTCTTACATTCTCTTAGGTAGTCAATCCTGAAAAACCAAAAATATCCCTAAATTAAGGGATTTAGAACCAATAATTAGCTAAAATAAAAACACTACTAAAGAGCTTAAAAGCTAGTAAATAGTAAAAATACCTCTAAAGAATGGTCGAAACAATGCAAAAATCCCTTTTTGGAACTTCGTTTATGGAGATGTTAGATTCAAACGATCTTCTTATCGTTTTAGCAGATAATTTCCCTTGGTCGAAAATAGAGTTAAAACTTTCTAAATACTATACTGGGATAGGAAGACCTCCATTACCAATAAGACTTATGGTTGGGTTACTACTTTTAAAACAGATTGAA
>JGI11705J14877_10000292_pt1 | contig 32085 bp, 25 predicted proteins | sample Etolaghawater15m_FD_14877 | JGI IMG/M metagenome (IMG submission 14877)
CTATTTATCTTAATTAACACTATATTTTCTGATCGACTCATCTTTCTCTGTTGTGATCACAATGGTTCATTAATTTTCAATTTTTTTGATGGTGCTGGTGGCCTTTCCCTTATGAAAAATGGTTTGTATTTCAACGCCTTCAGCCAACTGAGTCGCGTTTTTTACAGATTTTCCGTTAACAGTTGTGATGCTGAATCCGCGTTTTAGTATGTTTTTAGGATCAAGCAGCTTCAGTTTTTCGACAAGCAATTCTGTTTTGCGTTGGTTATTTTTCAAAAAAGCAGGAACTGATTTTGTTAATTCCGATTGCTGCCGGATTATTTTTTCCATGCCTGACTTAAGCTCTGTCTTTGCCGTCTGACCAGTTTTTAGCGTAAGGTTTTCCAGCATTAGCCTGTGCTTCATAAGTCCTGACTTAAGCTCCTTAACAAGTGTGATTTCGTTGATATTTAGCCGGTTAAATTGTCTTGAAATCATTTCTGTGGCGCGTGTCGAAGTGCGTTCAGCCAGCCGGTCGATTAAACTGTTTTCGCTGTTTAGCACTTGCGTTATTTTTTCGAAAAGCTGCATTTCTGCTTCCATCACCCGTTCGGCGGCATCCTGAAATTTCTGTAACAAGAAATAAGCTACTTCGGTGGGGGTTATTTTATTGGAGTGGGCCACCAATTCTACCACGGTTTCGTTGGTGGCATGACCTATGCCGGTGATTACAGGCAAAGGGAAAAGTGCAACCGATGAGGCCAATGTGTAATTGTCGAAGCTACTTAGCCCAACATCGCCACCTCCTCCGCGAATAATCACTACCAAGTCGAAGTGATGTGCTACTTTTTTTATTCGCTCCAGCTGCTCTCTGATGGAAGCAATGGCTCCAGAGCCCTGCAACAACGCTGGAAAAAGCATGGTGAAAAGTCTATAACCTTGCTGGTTGTCGGTAATGGTTTGCATAAAGTCCTGATACCCTTTGCTGGTCTCAATAGAAATAATGGCCACCCGCTGCGGCAGGAGTGGAAAGGGCAGGCTTTGGTTTTTGTTGAAGAGGCCTCCTTTTTTAAGTCTAGCTATCGACTCAAACCGCTCTCGCGCCATTTCTCCCAAAGTAAACGACGGATCAATATCGGCGATTTGAAGCGTGAGCCCATGGGTGGGATGAAAATGAACTGAGGCCAGCAACAACACTTTCATGCCGTCGCGCAGGTGTTCATGGGTTACCTCGAAGAATTTCTGTTTTATTTGCATGAATGGTCCCGACCAAATGATGCCTCTGATTTGTGCCAGTGTAGCTCCATCTTTTTTGTCGACAAGGTCAGGGTAACAATGCCCGCTTTTAGGGTAAAAATTCAGCTTGGCAATTTCGGCACGTATCCAGTATGGTCGCTGGTAAGCCTTGCCAATTACCGACTCCAGGCTTTTTGTAAGCTCGTAAAGCGAAAAAATCTTGCGGCTGGTCTCTGGCGTAGGCTGATCTGAATTCACAAAAGTTAGCATTTATTTATTGTGCGAAAATAGTGAAAACATATGCTACGATCATCTGAAACAGGATAAAAGTCAATGCTATTTGAATTGATTTTGAATTTAAGTATTTGAGTTCTTTAATATAAATAATCATTATTTTTGCGAAAACATATAAAAATGTCGAACATCATCAACTTTTCAGATGCAGCGGCCATTGGTCTCCATTGCATGATCATCCTTTCGAAATCGGAAGTGTCACTTAATGCGATACAGTTGTCCGAAAAGATTCACAGCTCCAAGCACCATATTGGGAAAGTATTGCAGCGTTTGGTAAAAGACGGTTATCTGACTTCGCAAAGAGGGCCTACAGGTGGTTTTGAGCTGGCAGTAGATCCACATGACATCACCCTTTACGACATTTATACCTCAATTGAAGGGCCGGCGCGCAACAAACCTTGTAGCCTTACCCAGAAAATATGCCCACAGGATAAGTGTATCCGCGAAAAAGTCGTTAGCAGACTTACCAGTGAGTTTATCGATTATATGCGAAGCCAGACTTTGGCTGAGTATCTTTAATCGTAAAGTCATCAAATCAATATCTTACGCTGAATTCTTGCTTCCTCTGGTTGGGTGAAGTGATAAACGATATTAAAATCTTATACAATAAATGACGAATTTTATAACACTTGAGCCGGATGAATACTATAATATTGCATCGTAAAGTTATAACATCAAATACCTAATCAAATGAAGATTAATAAGCATATTGCCGTCAGCGATTCAGGGTTTGTTTTCAATCCGGTTACCGGCGAATCATTCACTGCCAACCCTATGGGCATTGAAATAATTGAGATGTTGAAACAGGAGCGAACCATTGCCGAAATCCATGAAACGCTTTTACAAAAGTACCAAACCGAACAGGCCACAATCGAAAAAGATGTGGCTGATTTCTTTGAACTGTTGAAGAACTTTTCTTTAATTGAACGCCATGAAACGACCGAAAATTAGGATCGGGGTAACCGGCTTAAACGCCATTGATAATCCCGGCCCTGGCGTTCCTGTTATCAGGGGATTACTCGAAGCAAGCTCGTTCGATGCCCACATCATTGGTCTTGCCTATGAGTCGCTTGAGCCTGGAATATACATGCACGATCTGGTAGCCAAGACCTACCAGATTCCTTATCCTTCATCTGGCGCTGATCAACTCATGGATCGGCTGGCTTACATTCATGAAAAAGAAAGGCTGGATGTTATTATTCCTAACTTCGATGCCGAGCTGTTTTCGTTTATCAAGTTGGCTCCGAAATTAAAAGCCATGGGCATTCATACTTTTTTGCCGACTTTGGATCAGTTCGAGGAACGGTTAAAGGTTAACTTGCCCGAATTTGGTAAGAAGTACGGAATGCATGTGCCAAAAAGCGAGTCGATTTATCAGGTAAGCGACCATAAAAAACATATGGACGAACTGGGCTGGCCGGTGGTGGTAAAAGGAAAATATTATGATGCCGGTATTGCATACAACTCCGAGCAACTCGCCGGATATTTTAACAAAATATCCGCCAAGTGGGGGTTGCCGATCATTTTGCAGGAATTTGCTCATGGTACCGAATTCAATGTCACTGGCCTTGGCGACGGATACGGAAACACCATTTCGGCCGTTCCCATGCGGAAACAGTACATCACCGACAAAGGAAAGGCCTGGGGCGGCATCGCCATCACCGACGAAAAACTCCTGAAACTAACCCGCCACTTCATTAAAGAAACCAAATGGCGTGGTGCTTTTGAGCTGGAACTCATGAAAAATAAAAAGGGAGAATTTTTCCTGCTTGAGATTAATCCGCGTATCCCGGCCTGGGTATATCTGGCAGTGGGCGTAGGGCAAAATATTCCCGAAGCCTACGTAAACCTGGCTATGGGTAAAGCCGTACAACCGTTCGAGTCGTTTGAATCGGGCAAAATGTTTGTCCGCTATTCATGGGACATGATCGTTAATCTCTCTGATTTCGAGAAAATATCAACCACAGGTGAATTGTAGTAATCATTAAAAAAAATTGAAAAAGATCATGGAAAAATTAAGATATGAAAGACCTCTCATCAAACGTTTGGAAGGCCACATGCCCAGCAAGTTTGGAATGAGAACCGATTATACACCCAAAACCCACATCGACGGGGTGGCCGTGGCTGAGCTGATAAGCCAACACGGATCTCCTCTTTTTGTGATTTCGGAGCGACAGATTCGCGAAAATATGCGTCGTGCCCGAAAAGCTTTTGAAACACGTTATCCCCGTGTGCAGTTTGCCTGGTCGTACAAAACCAATTATATGGATGCTGTGTGCAGCACCTTTCACCAGGAAGGCTCATGGGCTGAGGTGGTCTCGGGATTTGAATACCAAAAGGCCCTGAACAATGGGGTAGATGGTAGCAAAATAATTTTTAACGGACCTGATAAAACCGACAGCGACCTTGACCTGGCCATCGGCAAAAACAGCTTAATCCATATCGACCATCTGGATGAACTCTATACTATTCAGGAACTGGCCAAGAAACAAGGTGTTACGGCGCGTGTAGCCATTCGAGTAAACATGGATACAGGTATTTATCCCATGTGGGACAGATTTGGCTTTAACTACGAAAATGGCCAGGCCTGGACTGCGATAAACAAAATTATGCAGTCGGATGCAATGGAGCTGGTAGGGCTTCATACCCACATCGGAACATTCATGCTGTCGCCAAATGCTTATGCAACAGCTGCTTACAAGCTGGCAGAATTGGCCAGAAATGTACGTCTGAAATACAATCACGAGGTAAGCTATATCGACATGGGTGGCGGATTTGCATCAACAAACACGCTAAAAGGAGCCTATTTACCAGGATCGGATGTAAGCCCTTCGATAAACGAATTTGCCGAGGCCATTACCACAGCGCTTATTAACAGTGACTTCCCGCAAAACAAACTCCCTTTACTCATATTAGAAACCGGTCGTGCCCTGATTGATGACGCGGCTTACTTATTGGGATCGGTTATTACCAACAAACGCTTGTCGGACGGACGCCGCAGCACCATTTTAGATGTGGGGGTGAACATCTTGTTTACTTCCTTTTGGTACGATCATAAAATAACGCCTGCTCAGCCATTTACCCAGTATACCGAAGACACTGTGCTTTACGGGCCGCTCTGCATGAATATTGACGTTGTACGTGAAAACATCAATTTGCCCTTGTTAAATAAAGGCGATCAGGTAGTTATACATAACGTGGGGGCTTATAACATGACGCAGTGGATGCAGTTTATTACCCTGCGCCCAAAAATTGTGATGATCGACTTAAACCACCAGGTTCATGTGATTAGAGAAAATGAAACACTGCAAAATCTGCTTGAACTGGAACGCGTGCCTGATCACCTGAAAAAATTTGATCTGTAATATCTGATGCGATAAAATAATGCCGATGCACACAAAATTCAATACCAAACACCTGACTGATAGCTTTCTGAATAGCTATGGTCAGGTGTTTTTCTCCAAGAATAAACCCTTTGCGGTAATTTTGCTGGTGGTGTCGTTTTTTGATGTCTATACAGGGCTGGCCGGATTGATTGCCGTAACTGCGGCCAATGGAGTGGCTTATTTCATGGGCCTTAACCGGACTAAGATTATTGGCGGTGCATACGGGTTTAATGCATTGCTGGTGGGTTTGGGTATAGGTATAATGTATCAGCCGGCTGCTGAATTTTATCTGATTCTGGTTTTTATTTCCATCTTCACCCTGTTTGTTACCGTGATGCTCGAAGGTGTTTTGGGTAAATATGGATTGCCCTACTTGAGTGTCCCGTTTTTAATGGGACTTTGGGTAGTAATTATTGCCACCAAAGGATATAGCGAATTATCGGTGAGCGAGCGCGGTATTTATTACCTGAACGATATGTACGCCATCGGAGGCATGCCCATGGTTCGGTTGTATGAATGGTTTAATCAGCTTAATATTCCTGAAACGCTGCGTATTTATTTCAAATCGTTAAGCGCTATTTTGTTTCAATACCATTTGTTTGCGGGGTTGTTACTTGCCGCCGGACTTATCTATTACTCGCGTATTGCTTTTCTTATGTCGCTTATTGGCTTTTATTCTGCTTATTTGTTTTATAAAATAATCGGCGCGAATATCAGCGAGTTGAATTACAGTTATATAGGTTTTAACTACATTTTAACAGCCATTGCTGTTGGCGGATTTTTTATTGTCCCGTCACGAAGAGCAACCATGTGGGTGGTATTATTGACTCCTTTGGTAGCCATAACACTCAATGGAACAGCTTTTATTTTTGTTCATTTTGGCTTGTCTGTGTATTCGCTTCCTTTCAACCTGATCGTGATTTTATTTCTGTATGTTTTGAAGTTTAGGGAAAGGAATTTTGAAAAACTGGCTCCGGTAAGTTTGCAGCAAGATTCTCCCGAACTCAACGCCTATGGCCACAACAGTTACATGAAACGTTTTGGCGGACTTCCCTGGTTTTCGATGCGACTCCCATTTTGGGGTGAGTGGACCATTACACAAGCACACCAAGGCGATATTACTCATCGGGGAAAATGGCAGCATGCGTTTGATTTTGAAGTGCTCGACGACCAGGGTCTTAGCTATATGGGCGATGGCGATCATGTAGAAGATTATTATTGCTTCGGCAAGCCCGTAACATCGCCGGCTGATGGAGTGGTAGAAGAAATTGAAAGTGATATACCGGATAACATCATTGGCGACGTAAACGTAGAAAAAAATTGGGGGAATACCATCGTGATAAAACACGGCGAGCATTTTTATTCTCAGGTTAGCCATTTGCAAAAGGATAGCATCACGGTGAAGTCAGGGCAGTTGGTCAAGCAAGGTGAAAAAATAGCCCAATGTGGAAACTCAGGTCGCTCGCCATACCCTCATCTGCACTTACAGTTTCAGGCCACACCGCATATTGGCTCTCATACCCTTAGCTATCCTTTGTCATCTTACATTGTGCGCAGCGGCAAAGAGTATAAGTTTATAACCAGCTGCATTCCTAAAACAAGTCAACGTGTGGCCAACGCCGTTCCTGATGCTACCCTGCAATATGGCTTGCATTTAATTCCGGGAGCGTCATTAAAGTTTTTAGTAGATGGAAACGTGGTGGAATGGATCGTTGACACAGACATGTACAACAATACGTTCATTAAATGTTTGAACACTGAGTCAGTGGCCTGGTTTAAGAGCATTGGCGATGTGTTTTATTTCACTGGTTATACGGGAGAAAACTACACCTTGCTGTATTACTTTTATCTGGCTGCCTACAAAGTATCTACATCGTTTTACAAAGACCTGCATCTGGTCGATCAATACCCCTTGTCGTTGTATCCCAATAGGTTGTTAAAAACCATGCAGGATTTCTGTATCCCATTTTTTAGATTTTTAAATGCCGGATATCAAATCACCTATCAACATTTTGACGATCTCACGACAAAGCGAAAGGTTGTGCTTACTTCTGTAGCTTCTTTCGGGATAGGGCATTCGGTGATAAAAAAATACACTTTCAAACTCGAGTTTAATGAGTTGGGCATAAGTATTTTCGAGGTGTCGGATGGAAAAAGACTTATGTATGCTGAACGGCAAAAATAACCCCCCACATGATGAATAATACCAAAATCCTGATAATAGTTATACTGTTGTTGCATTCAGGCATCGCCAGTGCACAGTTGTTCTGGCGTCACGACTACAAAACGGCCGACTCAGTAACCTTGCAAGCTTACTTAGCTGAGGACTGGCAAAAAGTGATTGATGTGGGCAATGCCGCTTTGAAGCGAAACATTGATTATTACTATTTGCGGATGCGCATGGGAATTGCCTATTATCAACTAGGGCGTTTGCCTCAGGCCGCCAATCAATACGAAAAGGCGCTGATGTTCAATCACAAAGATCCCACCGCTCAGGTATATCTTTACCATGTGTACCGCTACCTTGGTAAAAACCAAAAAGCGAACAGGCTTACCAAGCAATTTAACAAAACTACGGCTGAGCAAATTGCCTATCCGATGCGAACGTTTGAGGCAATAAATATAGGAGGAGGCGGAAGTTTCTCTAACAACTTTTCGCTCAACAGCAACCTCTACCTGCCTGCCGGTGACAGTGCCTACGGAGAGCAGGTGCTTTACGGAGATAAGCGAATTTTATACGGCGGGATACAACTGAATTTGTCGCCCTTAACAAGTCTTTATCTGAATTATACCAACCTGATGATAGATAAAAAAACGCGCGTCCAATACTACGAAGCCCCGTTAAATGTGTTATCGACACGTTACGAGGACTGGGGCTTTCAGCGTACCTTTAGTCAGGAAATGCAATTGAATGAAAAAGTTTTCACCAACAAACTCATCCAAAACGAGTTCTATCTGAAGTTAAGGTTTCAATTTGAAAACAGTTGGTCAGGGGCTCTTTTTGCGAATTTTATTTCAGTGAACACAGATGTAATAAAATCAGATACGCAAACACTGAGTGTTACCGACACAAGTTCTTATGTGTTAAATACCGGCGTTGCCGAACTTTTTCAGGCTAGTTATTTAAATTATAACGTGCTGCAATCCGATACCGGCTTCGTTAATTACTTGTTCGGATTCAGGTTAGAAAAAGACTACAACACCATGACCTTAGGTTTCTCAGGTGTTTTTTCGTCTCTGAATGGATTAAAACAAAATCAGCTTAGTCTCCACTCATTTTATTATCTGGGCAAAGGAACTGATTTTTATGGATCTACCGATGTTTCCTGGTTTATACAGCAATGGCCTACAGGAAACGAAAACCGGGGCATCTTCAGGCAGTCGTTAGGATGCAGGCTGTACAAGCAATCGTGGTTTGAGGCAGAATATACTTATGGTAATCAAAACAATACGAGCTCGTTTGATGCGATGGTGGTATACAACCAAGCCGATAAAATGAACTACCGTGCCGGGCTGTCGCTTACCATCATTCCATGGACTCCCATTGAGCTGTCGTTGCGTTATCAATATGTGTCGTATGATGGATATGTAACCCGAAATTTCACCGAAGAAGATAGCGATAAAACCACTACATTTGCCTACCAGATTCAAAACATCTTAGGAGGGATAAAATGGAAATTTTAAGAACATCGGCAGTCGTATTGTTGATCTTTTTAGTTGGCACAATGTCTGCCCAAAGCGATGAAGCGTTGGTCAAGGCTTTCTCTGATTCATATACCCAGGAGAACAACGCTGAATATGAAAAGGCTATTACTACGCTAAAAGCAGTTTATCAGGAAGATTCGTATGAAATCAATCTAAGGCTTGGCTGGCTAAACTATCTTTCAGGACTGTTTAACGAATCGATGCCCTATTATCAGAAATGCATTTATTTACGACCACTTTCTATCGAAGCCCGACTGGGCATTGTAAATCCGGCCGCAGCTATGGGCAACTGGACTCAGGTAGAGAAGTATTACAACGATATATTAAGTATTGATCCTGAGAACAGTCAGGCCAATTTCAGACTTGGTATGATCTATTACGGACGTTACGATTATGCCAAAGCCTTGCAGGTTTTCGAGAAACTACTTAACCGCTATCCTTTCGACTACGATATTGTGATGATGACCGCCTGGACACAGCTCAAAATGGGTGAATTGCGTAAAGCGAAAGTTTTGTTTTCAAAAGCGCTGCTGAACCGCCCCGATGATTATTCCGCTCTGGAAGGGCTGAAATTAACCGAGTAAAACTTCTTGAAGAGTTTGGGAAGTGAATTTTAAAATTCCTCTTTAATTCTCTGTATTTTTACCAAATGAAAATCGCTACTATTCCTTTTGCCAATGACTGCATTAATCATCCGTTTAAGGATAAAACCGTTGTGGTGATCGATGTGCTTAGAGCAACTTCTACCATGATTACTGCCTTGATGCATGGTGTCAGAGAAATCATTCCGGTAGTAGAGATCGTGGATGCGTTGGAGAAAAAAGGCGGTTTTCTTCCTTCTGAAGTGTTGCTCTGCGGTGAACGAAGTGCAGGAATTATTCCCGGCTTCGATTTGGGAAATTCGCCTTTTGAATATACCGATAAGCGTGTGGGAGGAAAAACCCTGATTATGTCAACTACCAATGGAACCCGCGCTATTTCTAAAGCCGGAAACGCAAAAAGAGTCATCCTTGCCTCCTTTCTTAATGCCGGTGCCGTGGCTTCTTACCTGCAAAATGAACAGGATATAGTATTGTTTTGTTCAGGAACAAACGGGCGTTACTCTGCCGATGATGCCCTGTGCGCAGGTTATATTGCCAGTATGCTGGCACGTGATCATGCCCTTGAAATGTGCGATTTAACCCAAACCCTTCGGCTTTTTTGTAATAGCCTTGGCGATGGTTACATCGATCTGATTAAATATTCGTTGCATGGAAAGCTGCTGATAAATAAAGGCTTCGGTCAAGATGTGGATTATTGTCTTCAAAAAGACATCACATCACTGATTCCTTTCTGTGATTTCAATTCACAGTCAATAAAATCTATGCCGTTTGCAACGTCTTAAGTGTTCATATTGTCAATAAATTCACAAACCAAATCTCCTGTATATGAAAAGGAATAGGGAAATCCTGATAGTAAGTCTGGTCATATTGATCATTGCCGCCTTTGGTGGATACTATCTGATTGACTTCAAAGAAGATCAGCGACGTGCTTACGAGCAGGAATTGCTGAAAAAAGCCAGTTTGTTACCACAGACAGCTAACGCAAAAACAAAAAAGGACAAGTCACCCGATCAACCTGATATGGCGGCATTTCAGGAGTATATCATGACCATGAATCCTGAAACCGGTCTTGTGCCAAAGAAATCCTTGTACAAGACTTATCTGGAAACAGTAAATCCGGAGCGGGGTAACTCTTCTGTAGCTACCTACGAGCCACCGGTGGAATGGGAAGGAATTGATGCAGTAATGGGGGGACGAACCCGCATGATGATGTTCGACCCGAACGACCCGACACACGAAACGGTGTGGGCTGGTGGTGTTACCGGGGGGTTATGGAGAAATGATCAAATCACCAACGAAGATTCCTGGTGGGAGCCGGTGGGCGATTTTTGGAGTAGTTTGGCCATTAGTTCAATGACTTACGATCCAAACAATACGGAGGTTTTTTATATCGGGACAGGTGAGGCCCAAACAGCCCGAATTATTTACCGCGAATCTTCAGGCGTGGGGGTAGGGATTTTTAAAAGTGTGGATGGCGGCGATAACTGGGAGTTGATTCCTTCCACAGAGCAATTCGACTACATTACCGACATTGCTGTGCGCGACGAAGCCGGGGCGAGTGTGGTGTATGCCTGCGTAGCTTCCGGAGTTTATCATGGTGGCGATTTTCAAAGTCAGCCAACGGATGGACTTTATCGCTCCACCGATGGTGGAACCACGTGGGAACAGGTCCTTCCAGGTATTCCTGGATTTCCTGACCTACCCTATGCTCCTGCTGATATCGAAATTGGACCACAGGGTAGAATTTTTATCGGTACAATGGAAAACCTCGAGGGCAATGGCGGAGCAACCGTCCTCTATTCTGATGAGGGTACATCCGGTAGCTGGTCTGTTTACGATGACTACAATACCCTAATTAGCAACGAAAGTCAGTACAATATTCCTGCACGTACTTTGGTGGCAACTTCACCAACTAATCCTGACCGGGTTTACGCTCAATTCGCTGCCGGTTACGAGGACGGGTTTGTTTATTACAGAGGTCGGTATATGGTTAAATCAAACGATGGAGGGCTCACCTGGGAATGGATTCCGCCTCCTGCTGATGATTGGTCAACGCTGGCCTGGCATGCTTTTGTGCTTAAAGTTGATCCATTAAACCCTAATGTGGTTTACACTGGTGGATTAGATCTCTGGAAGTCATCCAACGGTGGATCAACCTGGAGTAAAATAAGCGACTGGATTTTAATGTATTACGGTGGTGGAGATGATTATGTTCATGCTGATCAGCACAATATTCAGTTTCAACCCGGATCTTATTCCAAAGCGGTGTTTAGCAGCGATGGTGGTGTTTTTCTTACCAACACAGCAAATTATTCATCTCCTGTGTTTATCCAACGAAATCAAGGATACAACACCCTCCAGTTTTACACCTGTGCCATGCATCCGGTGGCTAATTTCGATCAATATATCGGCGGACTTCAGGACAATGGAACCCTGAAATACAACGGTGACCCGTTGGCCATCAACAGCATGATTGATGGGGGCGATGGGGCTTTTTGTTTTTGGGACGAAGAGGCACCAAACGTATACATCACCTCGGTTTATTATAATAGCTATACCTCCTGGCGCAACGGAAACCAGCGCGCTTACTTTGGAGGAGGGTCAGGCACTTTCATAAGTCCGGCCGACTATCATTCGTATACAAATACACTTTACGGCAATGCCACCGACTTTTTTGGCGGTTACGCCAACAAATTACTCAGAGCCAGTGGAATACCTGATGAAGTAAGCTCCGGGTTGGTAGATGTGGGCACAAACTCGTTGGTTGCCTTTTCGGCTGTAACAGCAAGCCCCTATAGCCCCGAAGGTTCGGTAACAGTTTTTGTAGGGACACAGGCCGGATTGTTATATAAAATTGAGAATGCCAACGACCTGCCGGTAGCCACCGAAATTGGATCAGAGCAGTTTCCCACTGCCAACCTTTCGTGCATTGCATTGGGAAGCTCTGATGAGGTTATGCTGGCTACTTTTTCTAATTATGGTGTGTCGTCTGTGTGGCTCACCACCAATGGCGGTGCTTCATGGACTGAGAAAGAAACCAACCTGCCCGATATGCCCATTCGCTGGGCAATCTTCCACCCTGAAAATGATGGGCAGGTAATGCTGGCCACCGAATTGGGCGTATGGGCTACCAACACTTTGCTGGAAGCCACTACCGAATGGGCTCCCGCAAACGTGGATATGGGCAATGTGCGGGTTGATATGCTGAAGGTTCGTGCCGCCGACAACAAAGTATTGGCCGCCAGTCATGGAAGGGGTTTGTTTACAGCGACATACGAGAAGGATGTTTACACTGCGGTGGATGAAAACGAGGTCATGACCTCCGCTTTGTCAATTTATCCAAACCCGACAAGTACTGTGGCTCACGTGCAGTGGAAGTCAAACTCGTTTTACAAGGCCACGCTAAAGGTCACGGATTTGGCAGGAAAAACTATGATACAGCAAGAAGTGAGTAAAGGTGAAAATCAACTTACATTGGATGTTTCCTCGTGGCCAAGTGGAACCTATGTAGTTCGTTTGCAACAGGGTAAGCATGTTCAAAGCAATAAGCTGGTGGTGAAGTAAGGCTGTTGATGCATAAAAGTATTAAGAGGCTGTCTTTGTTGGATGGCCTTTTTTTGTTGGTTAGGAGCAATACCCTGAAGTATGGGGTTCATGGAAAGGGAGCGGAGGGGGGGTGATAAAGCATTAGGTAACCTATACCCTTTAGCTTATCGTTACCACCAAAAAATGAAATGGGATCTCTACATCCACTTTTTTCTTCTGAAATAGGTTATCATTCCTCCGCCAACGAGGAGCATGATCACGGTAATGATCCAAAAAGCATGGTTGTCTTCTTGCAAGGGGAGCAACACGTTCATTCCGTATAATCCTGTTAAAAATGTGAGGGGAAGAATTATCGAGGAAATGAGGGTGAGAATCTTCATTATCTCGTTGGTTTTGTTGGTCTGCATCGAATCGAAAGTGGTCGATAGTCCATCGATAAGTTCGCCGTAATCTTCGGTCATGTCCCACATGTTGTTGTAATAGTCTAAGATATTGCCCCAGTAGTCTTCCATGTTGTGGGCAAACCCTTCAACGCTACCCGACTCAAATTTGTTGAATACCCTGAGTTGTGGTTTGTACATGGTGTTGAGCGCAATGATGTTNTTACGGGTTACCGATAACCTCTGAATAACACGGGTTGGCTTGTTTACAAAAAGCTCCCGGCCTATCATCTCAAGCTCAAGACCAACCCTGCGTAACAAAACCACCGATTCGGTCATTAACTGTTCCAGGATGGTGTACAGCAAGGCATCACTTGTCCCTACTTCAAAATCAATCCCCGCTTTTTCCTGCTTCAAGGCATTTTCAAAAAGCCTATCGACCATCCAATGTGTTTTCCCTACCGTGATGATGTAGTCTTCGCCCCAGAAAATTTTTACCTCACTAGGCTTAATAAACTGGTTTTGCCTGTCGAATACAGGGAAATGCAAAATCAGGAAGTAATAATCGTCGTAAATATCAATCTTTGGCCGTTGGTTTTTTTGACGACAGTCTTCAATATCGAGTTGGTGAAAGTGGAATCGGCTACTTAGGAATTCAAAATCCTCTTCTGAAGGACTTTTGATGTGAACCCATCTTAATCTTCCTATTTTAATCGTTTCTCTCATGGGTGTTCCTCCTTTCCTTTCAGTGATTTTTCCTGTATCGCAATAGCTATCCCATAGTTATTTTATTTCACCGCAAAGGTAAGAAAAAATTGAACGCCCTAACTTGTGTTTAACCACTAAAACTTAACCATGATACCAATGGTAGGCAATACGGTACCGGAAGTGTTGTCGATGCTTTCCAAAACATAGTCTTGCCCGTTGTTGATAGTTTTGAAACTTCCATCTTCATTTTTTTCGCGAATAATATAGGGCTGGCCTTCGTTTTGGAAGTTGTAGAGGTTCTGTATGTCAAGGTATAACATCAACGTCCATTTTTTGTAAAAGAACTTTTTATCCACACGGACATCCAGTTGGTGAAAGGCGTTTGCTCTTTCAGCATTTAACTCATTGTAGTTGAGGTACGGTCCTCCTTTGGCATTCCAGGCCTGCACATTGGCCGAGGTGGTGAGGTCGTAAGGTGTGTAAGGAAGACCGCCCACGAAACGCCATTTTCCTCCAATGCTCCAGTTCCGCTTCAGATCTTTGGTAGCGGTTAGGGTTATCAAATGGCGGCTGTCCCACGACGAGGGGATATACAATCCGTTCGCATCGGTGAACAGGCTTCTCACGTAAGTGTAAGCTCCAATAAACGTAAAAGTTTGAAACTTCATCCGGTTTAATAACTCGAAACCATAGGCTTCACCTTTGCCCGTTGAAACGACGGGTACTGCCCCTGCCACGCTGCTGTATTCTGCTCCCGTATTGGCCAGACTTGCTCCGGTGTTTAAATCGATGGGGTATTGGAAATAGGATTTGTAAAAACCCTCAACCGACCACATTACATGTTGGTTTACGATGTGCTCCATCCCCAGTATAGCGTGATCCGCCCCAATATATTTCACGCCTTTGTTCAACAATGCATCGTTGTTGTTGGCGTAACCCAATGTGGTATAAGCCGGCAGTTGGTAGTAGCGGCCAATGCTGGCATTCAGGGTTATTCCGTCAACCAGCAGATAGGATGCCGATAGGCGCGGCGAGAGCTGTTCCAGCGGATTGCTCATTTTTGTACTGAAAGTGTTGGCATCTAGGCGCAAACCCAAAGAAAGATCCAACCTGCCACCGGCCATGGTTTTGGTGGTCTGACCGAAAGCCCCGTATTTGAACAGGTTGATGTCGGTTTTGTAGTTTATCCTTGTAAGCGAATCGTTTAGGTACAATTCCTGGCTGGTTTGGTTGTCGTAATAGGCGTACTCACCACTAATACCGAAACTGTATTTGAAATCATTTTGTTGCAGGTGATACTCGTATCGCATTTTGTTTTCTGTTTCATTCGACTCATAGTCAAATGATTTTGGCAAATTTTCGTTGTTGTCGGGATATTTGTAAAATTGGTTGTTTAGCTTGTTGCGGCTAACGACCAATTGCTGGTAGCCGTTTTTCATAAAATGCTTATAAACACCCCCTATAGTGTAGCTCCATTGGTTATTTACCGGAATTTGCGACAGGATAAACTCTTGTGAGGCATCAGGATTTTTTATCCCGGTATTCAGCCTTAACCGATCGTATGAGCCAATGCTGATGATCGTTAATTCGTTTTTTGTGTTGAAGCGAATTTTTGTTTTAAACTGATAGTCGTTGTAGGTTGGCAAAAAGGGGAGTCCGATGGCTGAGAAAAGAAACTGGAGGTACGACCGTCTGACCGAAAAAATATAGCTTGCTTTATCACCAATAGGACCTTCCAGTGTTAACGAAGCCTCACTAGCGCCTATTGCTACCTGTCCGAAGAGTTTGTTGGTGTTTCCATCTTTTTGATAAAAATCGAAAACCCCGCTCAGGGCATTGTATTCCGATGCCGGAAAAGCGCCTGAGTAGTAGTCGACACGCGAAATAAAATCGGCGTTGATTATGCCTACCGGTCCGCCCGACGCTCCTTGTGTGGAAAAATGATTGAGGACGGGTATTTCAACGCCATCAAGAAAAAAGCGGCTTTCACTTGGCCCGCCTCCACGTACAATCACATCGTTTCTGAAATTGGGTGTTGAACCGACACCCGGAAACGACTGGATTACCCTCGAAATGTCGCGGTTGCTGCCCGGGTTGGTTTCAATTTCCTTTATCCCTATCGACTGCATCGAAACGGGGGCTTCGAGTCGTTTTTGAAAAGGGTCAACCCTGATGACTACCTCGTCAAGTTGTTTGCTATCTGGTTCCATGGCCATTTCAACGGTGGCTGCTTTTTCGGGGCTAATAAAAATATCAGGACTCTTGGCAGGCTTGTAGCCAATGTAAGTGGATATAAGCTGCACGTAACCCGCTGGCACTTGTTGTATTACAAATTTTCCGTCAATGTCGGTCGTGCTTCCCAGTTTGGTGTCTTCAACTATCACGTTGGCGAAAGGAATGGGCTCGTTGGTAATTTTATCTACAATTCGGCCTGAAACCTGTCCGGTTTGTGCTTTGATTTCCATCGTTGCAAGCAATATAATCATCCCTGTCAATAAAGGAAGGGTTATTGCTCTCATCGTTTCCGGCAGGTTGTATACCCCGAAAACTTTTGCTGTCTTAAATGTAAGAATTTTATATATCATTTTCATAAACTACGATATTGAAATAAAAAATGCAAAAATAGTATTATATCGTAATAAAAATATATTTTTGCAAAAATATTTGTTAGATGTCTGACTATGCATTATTAAAGGAGTTGCTTCCTTATATGGCTCAATTCGAGGCCGAATCGGGAGGGGGAGTATGGGATTTTTGTCAATTCTTGCGGCGTAAACTTATGTTTGATGAACAAACTCCGTCAGCATCTCCTGACTTCACACAGTCGGAAAATCACTTAACGGAGCGTTTTCCGGAAGTGGAATTCGCGACATTACTCACCGGTCTTTATCGTTTCGGGCGTCATTATGTGAAAAAAGCCCTGGCTCAGACCGGAATCAATACCTTGGAAGAGTTTGGTTTTCTGGCCTCACTTATCAGAAAGCCCGGCTTGTTGAAATCTGAATTAATCCAGTTGCATTTAATGGAAATTTCTTCAGGCACAGAGGTGATTAAAAGGCTGATACGTTCGGAAATGATGGAGGAATTACCTGACCCTGACGACCGGCGCGCAAAGCGGTTGCATCTTACCCTGAAAGGAAGAAACACCATCATGGCTGCCTTTTTCGAAATGTATAAAGCTTCCAGAATCATCAGAGGGAATTTGTCGGACGAGGAGCTGGCTGAAACCACTTCCGTCATGGAAAAACTGAGTGTTTTTCACTGGCATATTCACGAAAAAGACAGGTTATCTGGCATTGAACAATTGTTAGAGAAATACATTAATAATTAGACTCATTTGTTGTGGTAGTCACACTATCACCAAATAAATGGAATGCAATAGATTAGTGTTGCAAATAAAAAAATTGAGATAAAATGAAGAAAGTGCTGATCACGGGAGGAAGCGGCTTGCTGGGCAGAAGCATCACCCATCTGCTGTTAAAAAGTGGATTTCAGGTAGCTTGGCTAACGCGAAAGGAAAATGGCAGTATGCCGATAAAGCATTTTGTGTGGGACGTGGACAAGGGCGAAATTGATGCCGAGGCCATACAGTTTGCCGATGTCATTGTTCATTTGGCCGGAGCGGGTATTGCCGATAAACCCTGGACTCCCACACGTAAAAAGGAAATAATCGACAGCCGGGTAAAAGCTACCAACTTGCTTGTTTCAGCAATTAAAGCCGGTGGTAGAAGTCCGGAACTTGTTGTTGCGGCCTCAGCTGTAGGTTATTATGGCGCGGTAACAGAGCAACCGGTTTTTTCTGAAAATGATCCTCCGGCCAGCGATTTTTTAGGAAATACCACCAGGTTGTGGGAGGAGGCGACCAATCAGTTCAGGGAGCTTGGGATAAAAACCATTCAATTTCGTATCGGCGTAGTGCTTGCCGCCAATGGTGGTGCTTTGCCGAAAATGATGACTCCCGTTAAATTTGGTCTCGGAGCAGCTCTGGGAAGCGGACGACAATGGATGCCCTGGATTCATGTTGACGATTTGAGTCGCATGTTTTTGTTTGCCATGTTAAACGACCTTTCCGATGGGGTTTACAATGCAGTGTCGCCGGCGCACAACAACAACAAACAGTTTATGAAAATGTTGGCTAAAGTGTTGAAGCGTCCCTATTTCCTGCCTCCAATCCCGGGTTTTGTCATGAAAATGGCCTTGGGCGAGATGGCTGATATGGTTCTTTACGGCTCGTTGGTATCGAGCGATAAAATACAAAAGGCTGGATTCAGTTTTACTTTTACTGCCTTAGAACCGGCTTTAGCGGATTTGGTTACAAAACAAAAACACCTGTCTGATACTGACTGACAGGTGTTTTCGTTCAAAGGATACCCTTTAGGATATCTGATTAGCCTGGCTATTTCAAATAATCGTTAAAATAGCGGGTAATTTTTTCATAGAGGTGAGCACGGTCCATTCCTCCCATGTTGTGTCCATGACCGGGATAAACGAAATAATCAATGTCTTTTCTTTTCTCGATGGCGGCTTGCAGAAATACCAGACTTTGTTGCCAAACAACAGTCGGGTCGCTTGTGCCATGAATGATAAGTAGTTTGCCCTTAAGTTGGTCTATCTTGTTTAACAAGCTCGATTTTTCGTATCCTTCAGGGTTTTCTTGCGGTGTATCCATATACCTTTCGCCATACATCACTTCATAGTATTTCCAATCGATCACGGGACCACCAGCGACGCCTACTTTGAATACGTCCGGATAATCGAGCATAAGCGAAATGGTCATGAAACCACCATAACTCCAGCCATCGACACCAATTTTGTCGGCATCCACATAAGGAAGGGTGCGCAGGTAGTTAACTCCGGTCATTTGATCTTCCACTTCCAACTTTCCTAAATTGCGGTGGATAGCCTGTTCAAATTCCTTACCCCGGTTGGCCGATCCCCGGTTGTCGAGTGTCCAGATCAGATATCCTTGTTGGGCAAGGTAGTTGAGAAAAAGTCCTGCTCCTCCCAGCCAGGAATCAGTAATGAGCTGAGCATGTGGTCCTCCATAAACATAAACGATAACCGGATACTTTTTGGTGGAGTCAAAATCGATGGGCTTTATCATACGGCCATAAAGAGGCGTTCCATCCTCAGCTTGCAGGGTTACCATGGTCATTTCTCCCAGGTTGTATTCGGCAAGGGTATTCTTGTCTTCGAGCAGTATCCTGAGGGTTTTTCCTTTGTTGTTGAGCAGCTTGTACTCACGTGTGATATCGGTGCTGCTATAGGCATCCAGTATATATTTACCAGATTCACTTACCATTACGTTGTGTGTGCCATGATCCGGCGTAAGTCGGATAATTTCTCCTGAGTTTACCTCCACCATGTAGGCATTGTTCTCTAACGGACTTTCTTTGGTGGCCATAAAAAACAATTCATTGCCTTTAAAACCAAGAAATTCGGTTACTACCCATTCCCCTGAGGTAAGCTGGCGGATAAGTTCGCCCTGGTTGTTGTAGAGATACAAATGGTTGTACCCATCGCGTTCGCTTATCCATACGAATTGATCTTTCTTTTCAGGATGAAAATAGAGCGGATTTTCAGGTTCAACATAGCGCGAATCTGTTTCTTCAAACAAGGTTCTGATGAACTCGCCGGTTTGGGCATCGTAGCTGTTAAGTTTCAAGTGGTTTTGCTCGCGGTTTAGCAAGGCGATATAAAGAATTTTACCCTCTGGATCCCAGGTTACCGAGGTAAGATACTGATCAGCCGGTTCGCCGGTTTTCATAAATACCGTTGAACCGCTGGCGAGATCGTAAACCCCCAACGTCACCTGCTCGCTTGTTGTGCCTGCCATGGGGTATTTTGTGTTTTCTACCTCGGCAATGCGTTTGGTGATGTCAACAAGTGGATAATCAGGCACCATGGTTTCATCCTTGCGGTAAAAAGCCAGTTTTTTTGATTCAGGCGACCAAAAGATTCCTTTTTCGATTCCAAACTCCACGCGATGAACGGTTTGCCCGTTTACTATCCCCGCATCGGTATCAAAAGTAATCTGGTGGCGTTTTCCATCTACGTTATAATACAAGTTGTTGTCGAGGGTATAGGCAATAAAGCGGGTNTCTTTTTCAAAGTCNATATTAGNGGCTTCNTCAGGAACTTCGTTTATCTTAGTCAGGATTTGGGTGCTGAATTGGTAGTCGAAGTAACTGTTTTTAAATGAAAAACGACATTTGTCATCGCTGTAAATTTGTATTCCCGGCATTCTTTTCAGCGAATCTAGCCCAAGCTGATTCATTCCTTTGTTCAGCATGTCCAGGTCGAGGAGGAGGGTTTCTGTACCTTTTTTAGCATTTACCTGAAAAACAGCATTTTCTTTAGCGAAAGCATAATTGTCGGTATTTCCTATCCATTGCAGCTGTGCTATCCTGCCCGGATAGAGCGCTCGGTTCATGTATATAGCATCCTCGGGTGTAAGCAGCTTTTCCTGGGCAGGCAGGATGAAAGAGGTGAGGATAATGGTGGCTAAAGTGATAAAAGAAATCGTTTTTTTCATCTGTATATAATTATTTGATTTTTTCTACAAGGAATTTGAAGTCCGACAAAAACTGACTTTTTTTATCGTTCAGGTAAACGTAAAACTTATCAGGAAGTTCAATTGGAATGTCTACAGTAGTGTAGTTCCACCAACCCAGTTGAACGGGCACTTGCGGTGCTTGGTAAGGGATGTCGTATTCCCAAAGTTTCCCTTTGTCTTTCTCTCCGCGAATCACAATGAAAAACCATTGGAAATTGGCTCTGTCTTCCGTATATCTGGTCAGATAAATCTGTAGCTGCCCCCCTGCATCTTTGGTTTTTAAATTGTTCAGGTTTTCAGTGAGTTGTTCCTCCGTCCAATGAGCGGCTTCTGCAACTTCCTTAAAATTGTCTTCCAGCATTGTCAGTGGTTTGTAACCGATAGCGGTGAGGGGTGAATAATTGTAAGTGGAAGCGTTGTCGGGGAGTTCACCGAAAATCTTGGTGATGCGATACCCGTTAAAATCGCGCGATTCGTTTTCCATCCACGTTGCTTCGTAGAGCAATGGATTGATTTCTTGTGCGGTAATCGCTGCTGCCATCAGCAACAATGAAAATACCAAAACTGTTTTTTTCATGAGAAGAGTTTTTATTGTTATATACTAAATACCTGACTATCATGATTTTTCTTGTCGTGACACTGGACAAGAAACGCACCATGAATTATCATATCAACTTCATTAGTGAGATTATTTTGATCATGGTTTGCAGTTTTTAAACCAGTAATTATTTATTGTTGAACGAAGCGACGACCTTGGTAAATTCAAAAATTAGCTGAGGGTCTTCTTCAAAGCGATTCCCCACTACGATGATATCTGCACCTGCCGACAACAAGCTTGCGGCTTTCTCAGGTGTTCGTATTCCTCCGCCGATAATAAGCGGTACATCAATTGACCCTTTGACAAAAGCGACCATTTTTTCAGGAACAGAAATCGCTGCCCCACTACCGGCATCCATAAAAATGGTTTTCATTCCAAGCATCTCACCCGCCATGGCTGTGCAGGCAGCGATGTCTTTCTTGTCGTTGGGAATAGGAAAGGAGTTGCTCATGTAAGTGACCGAAGTGGGTTTGCCGCTGTCGATAAGCATGTAACCTGTAGAAATTGTTTCCAGTCCGGCCAATTTAATGTAAGGTGCCGATATTACGTGCATGCCAATGAGCATGTCAGGGTTTCTGCCCGAAATGAGCGACAGAAACAACATGGCATCGGCGTTTCTGCTGATTTGGTATGAATTTCCCGGAAATAACACCACAGGAATGGAACTGTTCTCCTTCAATGTTCGGATACAGTGAAAAAGCATGTCGCTGGTCATGAGGCTGCCTCCTACAAATAGTAGGTCAACACCTGCTTCTTCTGCGATTTTAGCCGTTTCAATTAGCTGATCCTGATTAAGTTTGTCAGGGTCGATAAGCACGGCCAGTTGTTTTTTTGGTTGGGTAATTATATCAATAACTTTCATGCAGATGCTTTTTCACAAAAGTAAAAAAAAGCTCATTACGACTAGTTTTTTTATTTCCTGCTGTGATAAAAAAGACCCCGTGCCTTTGACTAAGGCAAGGGGTCAGTTCATTTGGTGTGAGACGATCAACCCGCCTCAAGGTTTTCTGCGCCGGGTAAAAGTCCTTCGAGTTGAGCCGGATTATGTATCAGAACAGGAATGTGTTGTGGGCAAATCCAGTAGCTGCTTCCTTTAAAATCAAGTCCTACCAAAGGAACCTCATGTTCGTTGCGTTGACAGAATACACAAACTTTTTGGCTGTTTTCTTGCATGATTACATTTATGTTAATTAATAAAATTATTTCGGTAACAAATATCCGAAATAATTTTTGTTCAACGTACTTTTTTTTTTAAATTATTATTTAAATTTGGCTCAATTTTAATAAAAATCAAACCCGTGAAGAAGCTACACATTTTTACTGCATTATTATGTATGTGCGGAACTTTAGTTGCTCAATCAGATATTCAAAAATCCAGAAGCCATTCATACGATTATAGTCAATTATCATGGACTGATGCTGTTGACTCTTTAAATACTATTATGGCTGAACGATATGCGTTTACTGAATGGAAAGCCATTGATTGGAATGAAAAAATTTTGGATCTCAGACCAAAAATAGAAGAGGCAGAAGAAAACAATGACTCAGTTGCTTTTTTTAGGGCATTACAGCAGTATTTATTCTCGGTTCCGGATGGACACATTTCCATATTAAATCTACCAGATTATTACAAAACCAGCATAGCTGGAGGTACCTTTGGCTTTAATATGTGCCCTGTTGATGATGGATCGGTTTTAGTTAGTGTTTTGGTAGAAGGTAGCGATGCATGGATAGCGGGAATGAGAACCGGTGACAAGATCCTCAAATGGAATGGTGTAAACATTGATGAAATTGGAGAACTTGAAAACTTAAATACGTTTTCCAATTATGCTACAATTCAAAGCAGGTTATATAGCAGATATTTAATGTTGGGACGTGATTCCATAGGTGCAATGGCAACCATTACGTATAGCAGTAGCGACAATATTGTGCATCAGGTTGACATTACTGCGGTTGATGATAACATGGAATTATTGCGAACAGGTTTTTTTAATACCGTTACATTTTATAATTCGGATTCGATTGTAACCTATAATATTTTAGAAAATAATATTGGATATTTTAGAATTCAAGCTGAAATGGCTCCCGGAGAAACAATTGATGATATACTTGCCTATCCGGATTTCATTAAAATGGAAAATGCCATCAAATACTTTAATGAAAATCATGTTGAAAAACTAATAGTTGATCTTCGTCTGAATAATGGAGGAAATGATCTGCAGGCTGCGGTTTCTATGGGATTGTTCTTTGAAACCCCTTCACTATATGAGTATATAACAGCTACTTGTGATAACAATTATGAGGTAATACATACACTATACACAGAACCTCTTTCAACACTATTTACAGGCGAAATAGCGGTTCTTGTTGATCCGAATTGTATTAGTACAGGCGAAGGAATGGCTATGATGTTTAACAGACTAGAAAATGCTCATATTGTATCACACTGGGGTACAAATGGTTCATTTGGGATGGTTGACTGGGAGCCAGTTGCCATGCCACTTGGAATAGCTGTAAATTTACCTCAAGCTCGTTCATTAAATGAAAATATGGAAATACAGATTGATTCAGACTCAACACTTAAAGGTGGAATAGATCCTGACATTAAAGTCCCTCTGAATCGAGAGGCTATAATCCAACAATGGCAAAATGGTGTTGATGTTCAGCTTGAATATGCTAAGGGTTATCTGCTTTCCACGGACGAAAGTGATTTTAATTCAGACCTTCAGGTATACCCGATACCGTGCTCCGATATACTTACAGTTCGATCAAATTCCTCCTTTTTGAAAGATAGCAGAATTGCAATTTATAATTTATCCGGAGATAGATTGATATATGAAAAAGCATCTAATCAAAGTAACACCTTTATGGTAGATGTATCAAACTTTCGGAAGGGATTGTATTTCTACAATATTTCGAAAAATTCAAAAAATGTTTCGGGAAAATTTATGGTTAACTAATTAGCTCAAGTTGCGCAGTTAAGCCTATCTATTGAAAATCAGATTATTAAACTATTGTCAGACATAAATGACACTGATATACTATTAGTTATTGATTCCAGTTCAGAAATATTCTTTGTGGATCGTGACTTCTTCGTGCAGCCTCCGTGTAACAACCTATTAGCTATGCCACAAAGGTCAAAAATAAATCATATTTTATTGACTATCAGACATAAGAGCTCGAAAAATTACATGCGAAACTTGAGTGATAAACTCAGCTCGATTATACTGTTTTTAAATATTAACAATTTTCAGGAAAGATTTTTTGCTATTCAACAAAATTGAAAAAGTGCAGATTCGCTATAAAGCGAAGTTTCCTGTGTTGCGAAAAAGTTAAAATGGCGTTAGATCTTTTTCACAATAAGACCCAATTCATCCAGCTGTTCATTGGCGATGATGCTGGGGCTGTCGATCATCATATCGCGTCCGGCATTGTTTTTTGGGAAAGCGATAAAGTCGCGGATCGAATCCTGTCCGCCAAACAAAGCGGCAAGCCGGTCGAAGCCAAACGCGATACCACCGTGAGGAGGAGCGCCGTATTCAAAGGCATTCATCAGAAATCCGAATTGATCCTGAGCCTGTTCGTCGGAGAATCCCAAATGCCTGAACATGAGTTTTTGTAACTCCCTGTCGTGAATTCTGATAGAACCTCCGCCTATTTCAACGCCATTGATTACGAAATCATAGGCATTGGCTCTCACCGCCCCGGGATTGGTTTCGAGTAAATTAATGTCCTCAGTTTTTGGCGAAGTAAACGGATGGTGCATGGCATGAAATCGGCGCGTATTTTCGTCCCATTCGAGAAGCGGAAAGTCGACTACCCAGAGTGGTTTATAATTGAAAGGATCTTTTAGCTGCAGTAAGTCGCCCATATGCAAGCGCAACACGTTGAGTTGTTTACGGGTTTTTTCAGCATCGCCTGAGAGGATGAGTAATAAGTCGCCGGGATGAGCTTTCATTTTTTCAGCCCATGTCAGGAGGTCTTTTTCAGTAAAAAATTTATCGACAGAGGATTTAAAAGAGCCGTCTTCGTTGTATTTAACATACACCAACCCTTTGGCACCCACCTGAGGTGTTTTAACCAAATCAGTTAAGGCATCCAGCTGTTTGCGTGTATACTGCGCGCAGCCTGTGGCGGCGAATCCTACCACGAGCTCGGCTTCATCAAAAACGGAAAATCCGTTGTTTTGGGCGAGTTCGTTAAGCTCAGTAAAGCGCATATCAAAACGCAGGTCGGGTTTGTCGGAACCATACAATCGCATAGCTTCTGCATAAGTCATGCGGGGCATTTTTTCAATTTCTACATTTTTCACTTCCTTGAACAAATGCCTGACCAATCCTTCAAAAGTGTTCAGGATGTCTTCTTGTTCTACGAAGGCCATTTCGCAGTCGATCTGGGTAAACTCAGGTTGCCGGTCGGCGCGCAGGTCTTCATCGCGGAAACATTTTACCAGCTGATAATACCTGTCGTAACCTGCCACCATCAGGAGTTGTTTAAATGTTTGCGGTGATTGCGGTAAGGCATAAAACTGCCCCTCGTTCATGCGTGAAGGCACAACAAAATCGCGTGCTCCCTCCGGAGTCGATTTGATGAGGTACGGGGTTTCTACTTCTATAAAATGTTGTGTGTCTAGGTACTTGCGTGTTTCGAGCGAAAGCCGGTGACGCAATACGAGGTTCTCTTTTAGCGGGTTTCTCCTGAGGTCGAGGTAACGGAATTTCATTCGGAGCTCCTCTCCACCGTCGGTTTTATCCTCAATAGTAAAAGGGGGAGTTTTTGATCGGTTGAGAATTTTGATTTCAGTAACATCTATTTCGACGTCTCCTGTGCTCATCCTGGGGTTTTTCGATTCTCTTTCTATCACAATGCCCTTTACACTGACAACGAATTCTCTGCCCAGATGTCGTGCAGTTTCTATCACTGATGGATTGGAACGGCCTTCTTCCATCAAAAGCTGGGTTATTCCGTAGCGATCACGCAAATCGATCCAAATCAATCCTCCTTTATCGCGGGTTTTTTGTACCCATCCCGAAAGGGTAACTTCTTTGTTTACATCAGCTATGGTAAGCGCTCCGCAGGTATGTGTTCGCAACATGATTATTAGTTTTTATTTGAAATAGAGAGCCCGCTTTGTCCGGACTTTCAGGGGGCGAAATTAAGAAAATTAGACGTTTGTAACAGAGGGGACGTCAATATTCAATGGCTGATCTTTTTGGCATAGTTAAAACAGAAGGCTATGCAAAGAAAAACAAACTCCCTCCGTCAAATAAAGGTCCATCGTACAGTTCCACGGTATTGTAGCCCAGACGATCGAGTAAATTGCTCACCTCCCGGCCTTGCTTAAGATGGTTTAAACTGCCAGCAAACCAAACGGTTTGATTGTAAATGCCACAGGTGCCTCCGAAAAATCCATGGGCAAATCCCGGCAATAGGATTTCATGCGGCTCAACGTACAAAACATGCAGGTGATGATTCAGGAGAGCCGATTCAATGCCACGATCGGAAGTGATAAACCAATCATGGGCCAAAGCCAGAACATTACATCGCGTATAAGCCTGATTGACATTGATTTTTGTTTTATCGGAACACGCGCTGAGTAGCACCGGATCGGTATATTTCAGGTTGTGTATTAAATACCTGGATGTGATCACAGCATTGTAATGTGCCGATTCAGGATAGTTTTTCCCAACAGGGCTTTCTCCTTGAATTAGGGTTGGTGTTGAGTTAAGGAGTGCATTTTTTTGATGGGGAGGAATATTTTTTGCCACAACGAACCCGTTTTCGGTTGGGCACAAAAAAATATCCGGGTGATTGGCAATGGCTTGATAGGTTATGTTTTGCGTGTTAAAAAGCTGAACCTCAGCCATTGATTTGAGCTTTGACAGTGCTGCTTCCGGAAGTGAGGCTGATGCGATTACCTGCATATTATTTTTTTTTCAAAAGTAAACAATCCGAAATTTTGCACACTTTTGCAGTCTAAAAAAAGAATATGATCCAAAATGCATGGACTCTTCAGGGCAAAACCGCGTTAATCACCGGAAGCACCAAAGGCATTGGCCGGGCAGTAGCTGAGGAGATGGCTCTGTTGGGTGCAGAGGTGCTCATCGTTTCGCGAAACCCTGAACAAGTAGCCACCTTTGTTGAGGAGTTAAGGGAGAGAGGAAAAATGGCAGACGGGATGGGCGCAGACATCGCCACCACTGCCGGCCGTAACGAACTGTTAACCTGGATAAGTCAACGTGATAAATTAGATATTCTGGTGAACAACGTTGGGACGAATATCCGGAAGAAGATGGTCGACTACAGTGAAACAGAATACAATTTCATTATGCAGACCAACCTGCACAGTAATTTCGCATTAAGTAAAGCTTTGTATCCGTTCTTGAAAAAGTCAGGACAAGCTGCATTGGTGAACGTGTTGTCGGTGGCGGGACTAACCCATATCCGGACCGGAGCACCTTATGGAATGACGAAGGCTGCCCTACTGCAACTTACCCGGAATCTGGCCGTTGAGTGGGCTTCCGATGCCATTCGTGTGAATGCTGTTGCTCCCTGGTACACCCTAACTCCGCTGGTTGAAAAACTTTTCGAAAACCAGTCGTATCTGGAAGAAATATTGCAGAAAACACCTGCCGGTCGCATCGCCGACCCTGCCGAGGTAGCCCGTGTGGTTGCGTTTTTAAGCATGCCTGCTTCATCTTATATCACTGGTCAGTGTATGGTGGTGGATGGTGGGTTTTCTATTAACAGCTTTTAGTATTTTATCTAACCTTACCAAATGAAAAATATTGGATTTATCGTCGTTTTTACCCTGATTATCGGAATCTATTCCCTGCTTAATTATTACATCATTCGAAATGGATTGCCTCTTTTTGGTAACAGCAATACCTGCCGGAAAATCTTTGTCTGGACTATCGTTTTTCTGGCGGCAGCTTTTATTGTTGGCCGTTTCACCGAACGGATATCAGTGAACCTTTTCAGTACCACGCTCATCTGGATAGGGTCGTTTTGGCTGGCCATTATGGTGTATCTGGTGCTGCAACTGGCTTTGATTGATTTGGTTAGAGGACTCGACAGGATGTTCCATTTTTTGCCTGATATCCTGACCCACGATCCTGTTCTTAACCGAAAAGTATTGTCGGCTGTTGTTATTTCCATCACCCTGTTGGTGGTAGCTATAGGTCATTTGAACACCTGGTTTCCTGTTGTTAAAAAAGTAGATTTGACTATAAACAAAAAGGCCGGTCATTTAAAAAGCCTCCACATCGTGGCTTTTTCTGATGTTCATCTGGGCACCATTATCGAGAAGCGTCACCTGAAAGGCATTGTGCAACAGGTAAATGAGTTAAGCCCTGATATAATTTTAATTCCGGGTGATATCATCGACGAAGACATTGCTCCGGTTATCCACAGCAACGTTGGTGAATATTTAACACAGTTAAGGGCTAAATACGGCGTTTATGGTGTTACCGGAAATCATGAGTACATCGGCGGAGTTGACAAAGCCCGCAACTACCTCACCGACCACAACATTCAGCTGTTATCCGACACAGCCCTTTTAATAGACAATAGTTTTTACATCGTAGGGCGTGAGGACTTGACCATTAGGCAGTTTACCAATAAAAAGCGCAAACCCTTAAACCAGATTATGGAAGAGGTAGATACCCGGTTTCCTGTTTTGCTACTCGATCATCAACCACTTGGGTTACAGCAGGCAGAGCAGGCAGGCATCGATTTGCAGTTGTCGGGTCATACTCACCACGGGCAACTTTGGCCTTTTCAATGGATTACGAAAGCCGTATTTGAAGTGAGTAGCGGATTGTTGAAGAAAGGGGATACCCATGTGTTGGTTTCATCCGGAATAGGAGGTTGGGGACCGCCGGTGCGCACCAATTCACGACCGGAAATACTGGATATTACGCTGTCTTTTGTTGGTGAAAGGTAATGGTTTTGTGGTGATTTAACCAGTTACTTGTTTGAACCTCTCTCCAGTTCACGCAGGTTTTCAAGTTTTTTACGCGCAAGGAAGCTGTGGATATCTCCCAGGTGTTCTTTTACCTGTTGGTTGCCAAACTCGAACACTTTGGTGGCCAGACCATCGAGGAAATCACGGTCGTGTGATACCAGAATCAAGGTGCCATCGAAATCCTGCAATGCACTCTTTAGGATGTCTTTGGTTCGGAGGTCGAGGTGGTTGGTTGGTTCGTCGAGGATGAGCAGGTTTTTTGGTTCCAGCAACAGTTTAATCATGGCCAGGCGGGTTCTTTCACCTCCTGAAAGCACTTTTACTTTTTTATTCCAGCTTTCGTCGCCAAACATAAAAGCCCCGAGCAAGTCTTTAATTTTTGTTCTGATATCACCTTTGGCCACATTATCAATGGTGTCGAACACTGTAGCCTCCTCGTCCATGAGTGAGGCGGCATTTTGCGCAAAATACCCGATATGGGTATTGTGGCCAATGGTAAGTTTACCCTGGTAGTCAATTTCCTCCATCAAACATTTCACCAATGTTGATTTTCCCTGTCCGTTTTTTCCAACAAAAGCCACCCTTTGTCCGCGTTCGATAGGCAACGAGACTCCTGAAAAAACCAGATGGTCGCCATAGGATTTAGAAACATTTTCAAGAATCACAGGGAAATTTCCTGATCGCGGGGAGGGAGGGAATTTAAGCCTGAGCGCCGAAGTATCTATTTCATCTACTTCAACAGGGTCAATCTTTTCGAGCATTTTTACACGCGATTGAACCTGATTGGTTTTAGAGTAAGTTCCTTTAAACCGATCGATAAATTCCTGTGTGTCGGCAATAAACTTCTGTTGTTCTTCGAAGTGTTTTTGCTGCTGTTCACGTCGTTCTTTCCGCAGCTGCAGATATGAGGAGTAATTGACCTTGTAATCGTAGATGCGTCCCATGGTTATTTCAATGGTTCGGGTAGTCAGGTGATCGACGAATGCCCTGTCGTGCGAGATGAGAATTACCGCTTTTGCACTATTTATCAGGAAATCTTCAAACCATTGAATCGACTCGATGTCCATGTGGTTGGTAGGCTCATCAAGTAAAAGCAGGTCTGGTTTTTTGAGTAATATTTTTGCCAGCTCGATCCGCATGCGCCATCCTCCGCTGAACTCACTTGTTGGCCGACCGAAATCAGACCTTAGAAAGCCCAGTCCCAGCAGTATTTTTTCAATTTCAGCATTGTAGTTGATGTCCTGAACAGAATAAAAAGTTTCGCTTAACGAGGAGACCCGCTCTATGAGGTCGTAATATGCCGGCGATTCGTAATCGGTGCGTACGGTTAATTGGTTGTTTAGCTCTTCCAGTTCTTTTTGCATTTCGAAAACGTGAGCAAAGGCTTGTGCCGCCTCGTCGAAAACAGAGCGTTCATCGCTTGTTAGCAAGTGTTGTGGTAGGTAGGCAATTACAGCATCCTTGGGAGCAGAAATTTTTCCACGAGTCGGGGTTTTTACGCCGGCAATAATCTTCAGCAAGGTTGATTTGCCTGCTCCGTTTTTCCCCATCAGGGCAATTCTGTCTTTTTCGTTTACGGCAAACGAAATATCCTTAAAAAGCGTTGATCCGCCAAATTCTACAGCCAATCCGTCTATTGAAATCATTTTCGATTTTTTGAGTCCGCAAAGATACTTTGTTTGCTTTCGCTCTTCCTGTTTATATGAGATATTTTAGTAAAGCTAACTTGCAACCTATTGTGGAGTCGATAATGTCTACATTTGCAGCACGATTTCAGCAATAATTATATAATATCTTGAAAATGAAAAAAATAATTAAATCACTCTTCGCCCTCTTTGTTCTGATGATGGGTTTTGGAGGTTATGCTCAGCAAACCAATTCATCACCGGTAAAACCGGATGGCTTCTCAAAAGCAGTATATTTTGACCGTATTGGACCTCTTAAAGATTTTCCATCCCTCACACCTGACGAAATGATGCGTCTGGATGAAAAGGACATGAAAAAGGTGAGAAACAAAGCCCTTCGCACACGCAGTTATCCAAACGCAGCTGAGGCCTTGCCCAAAGGGGCTGATGCCGTTTGGCAAAAGGAAATGGGTCAATCGAGAAACCAGGGCACCATTATCGAGAATTTCTCAGGGGTTTCCACCTCCTCTTATCCTCCCGACTGCAATGGCTCGGCCGGTCCGGATCACTTCTTTCAAACGGTGAATGTAAAATACTCCATCTACGAAAAAAATGGAACTCAGGTTGTTCCACCAACAAACCTTAACACGTTGTTTGCCGGCGTACCAGGAGCGAACAACAACGATGGCGACCCCATTCTGTTATACGATGACAATGCCAACAGGTGGCTGGCAGCCGAATTTTCCGGAGCTTACTCCAATCCCGATTATATGTTAATTGCAATCAGTGTTACCGACGATCCTACAGGAGATTGGTATCGCTGGTCGTGGACGATGAACGGATTTCCCGATTATATGAAATTCGGAGTTTGGGAAGATGGTTACTACATGGGAACCAATACCACCAACGGCAGCGACATTTACGTGTTCGAGCGGCAGGAGATGCTTATAGGAGGAAGTGCCCCGCAAATGGTACAGTTTAATAACCCATACCGTCCCAACAGCGATTTTCATTGTGTACTGCCTGCCGACTGCGATGGCGATTATGCTCCCTCCGGATCACCCGGGTTGTTTTTAACTATCAACGATGACGCGTGGGGCGGCGGTGGCGATGAGCTGTGGGTGTTCGAACTTGATGTGGATTGGACTACTCCGGGCAATTCAACCTGGAATAGGACTCAACAAATCAGCGTTTCTCCATTCGATAGCAATTTCGGCCCTACATGGGACAATATCCGTCAGCCCGGAACAGGACAAAAGCTAGATGCTATCAATCAAATTTTGATGTATAGGGTGCAATACCGCAATTTTGGGAATACCAAACGCATTGTGTGTAATCATACCGTGGATGTAGATGGAACCGATCATGCCGGCATCAGGTGGTACGAACTCGAACAAAATGGGACAAGCTGGGAAATTCGTCAGCAAGGAACTTATGCGCCTGATCAGCATAGCCGATGGATGGGAAGTATAGCCATGAATGGAAACAAAGATATAGCACTGGG
>JGI11705J14877_10000294_pt1 | contig 31874 bp, 37 predicted proteins | sample Etolaghawater15m_FD_14877 | JGI IMG/M metagenome (IMG submission 14877)
GTGGAGTTTAAAGGGGAACCCCGCCTGCACAGACGGTGCAGATCCCGTTTAAGCGCCGCTCCTTAGGGGGCGTACGTCATAAACGGCTTGAACTGTTGCACTTGGCAGGTTGTCGAGCCCTTTGATCAAAACATCAGATGTTTTGGTTTTTGGGCAATTCGTGCAACGGCTTTTCCCATGATGGGAAAAGTTATTGAAACTGGAGACGACTGTGGACCGTACACAGAAAGAAGAACTGGTCTCTTCGCTTCACGAAACCTTCAGCGGCGCCGAAATGGTGGTCGTAACCCATAACCTGGGTTTGTCTGTGAAACAGATGGAGGCGCTGCGTGTGCAGCTTCGTGAAGCTGGAGCTAGCTTCAAAGTGACGAAAAACCGGCTCACGCGTCTCGCTCTCAAAGACACGAAGTTTGAGGGATTGGCTGACCTTTTCACCGGACCGACCGGCATTGCTTATAGCAATGACGCCGTCGCTGCGGCGAGAGTTTCGGTCAAGTTTGCCAAAGGCAACGACAAGTTCGTTGTTGTTGGTGGTGCTTTGGGTGCTGAAGCTTTGGACGTCGCTGGCGTTCAGGCTCTGGCCACTCTGCCGTCCCTTGATGAACTTCGTGGCAAGCTGGTTGGGCTTCTGCAAGCTCCTGCGACCAAAATCGCAGGTGTTCTTCAGGCTCCCGCCGGGCAGTTGGCGCGCGTTTGTAGCGCGTACGGCTCGCAGGGCTAAGTCGCGTATCTGGTTGACACAAACACAGGCAGTTCAAGCCTAAGGAGAATATGAATATGGCTAACATCGAACAGATCGCAGAAGACCTCTCTGCTCTGACCGTTATGGAAGCAGCCAATCTGGCTAAGCTTCTTGAAGAAAAATGGGGCGTTTCCGCCGCTGCTCCGGTTGCTGTTGCAGCTGCACCGGGTGCCGCTGTTGAAGCCGCCGAAGAAAAGACCGACTTTGACGTGATGCTGACCGCCGTTGGCGACAAAAAAATCAACGTCATTAAGGAAGTCCGCGCCATCACGGGTCTTGGCCTCAAAGAAGCCAAAGACTTGGTTGAAGGTGCACCTGGCGTCGTCAAAGAAGGCGTTGCCAAGGCTGAAGCCGAAGAAATCAAAAAGAAACTTGAAGAAGCCGGCGCAACCGTCGAACTCAAGTAATCTTATTGATTGCAAAAATCGGGTGTTGGCGGCGCTTGGATCTTTTTCCAGAGATTTAAGCGCCGTCACCTCCCACCGCTTGAAACCATCCGCCCGAATAGGCTTGCCGAAGCCGATAAAGTGGATGTGCTCAACGCCTCTCCGCGAGATTGATATGGGATCGGCATCCCAAGATCGTCCGCAGGGGGCGTTTTTGTATTTGGGGCCATCTGGTTTGGATGGTCTCCCGGTTTAAACATTTTGATTTTTTTTGGCCCAATAGTGGGGTCGTCGAAAGAAACGAGGAAAATTCATGGCTACGTCGTTTACGGGTCGCATGCGTGTCCGCAAGGATTATGGGAAAATCCCCGCCGCGGTTGAAATGCCTAACCTGATTGAAGTGCAAAAGACGTCTTATGAGCATTTCTTGCAAAAAGACATCCCGGCTGCTGAACGCACCGAGACGGGCCTGCAAGAGGTCTTTAAGTCGGTCTTCCCCATTGAAGATTTCTCCGGTCGCGGCACCCTTGAGTATGTCGCGTTCGAATTCGAAGCCCCGAAGTACGACGTTGAGGAATGCCAACAACGTGGCATCACCTACGCCGCGCCGTTGAAAGTGACCTTGCGCCTGGTGGTGTGGGACATCGACGAAGAAACCGGTTCGAAGTCGGTTCGCGACATCAAAGAACAAGACGTCTATATGGGCGATATGCCGTTCATGACCGCCAACGGCACCTTTGTCGTCAACGGCACCGAGCGCGTGATCGTTTCTCAGATGCACCGCTCACCGGGCGTGTTCTTCGATCACGATAAAGGCAAGACCCATTCGTCGGGCAAGTACCTGTTCGCCGCGCGCGTGATCCCGTATCGCGGTTCCTGGCTGGACTTTGAATTCGACGCCAAGGACTTGGTCTATGTGCGTATCGATCGTCGCCGCAAACTGCCGGTGACGACGCTGTTGATGGCGCTGGACAATGACGAGACCGCTGAAAAGCGTGCCGCGTTGAAAGCCAAGGGCGAAAAAATCGATCCGATGGAAGCCGTCGGCATGTCGAAGGAAGACGTGCTCGGTTACTTCTACGATCAAGTTGTCTACACCCGCATTAAAAAGGGCTGGAAGACGGCGTTTGACGCGCAACGTTTGCGCGGCGCGAAGCTGACCAAAGACCTGATCAACGCCAAGACTGGCAAAGTCGTCGCCGAAGCGGGCGAAAAAATGACCCCGCGCGCGTTGAAAAAATTGGACGAAACCAAGCTCACGGAAATCCTCGTCAGCAGCGAAGAACTGATCGGTTCTTATGCCGCGGAAGATCTCTTCAGCGAATCAACCGGCGAAATCTACGCGGAATCGGGCGAAGAGATCACCGAAGCCGCCATCGAAGCGCTTGAAGCTGCGGGCGTCACCGAAATCAAAGTCCTGGCCATCGATCACGTGAACGTTGGCCCGTACATCCGCAACACCTTGGCGGTTGATAAAAACACCTCGCGCGAAGAAGCGTTGATCGACATTTACCGTGTCATGCGTCCGGGCGAACCGCCAACGTTGGAAACGGCTGAAAACCTGTTCACCTCGTTGTTCTTCGACTCTGAGCGCTATGATCTGTCCACCGTCGGTCGGGTGAAGATGAACTCGCGTCTCGGCTTTGAAACCGAAGACAGCCTGCGTGTTCTGCGCCGTGAAGACGTCCTTGAAATCGTCCGTGTGTTGGTCGAATTGAAAGACGGTCGCGGTGACATCGACGACATCGATAACCTCGGCAACCGTCGTGTGCGCTCGGTCGGTGAATTGATGGAAAACCAGTATCGTGTTGGCCTGTTGCGCATGGAACGCGCCATTCGCGAACGCATGAGCTCGGTCGAAATCGACACCGTCATGCCGCACGATTTGATCAACGCCAAACCGGCTTCGGCTGCGGTGCGTGAATTCTTCGGCTCTTCGCAGCTGTCGCAGTTTATGGATCAAACCAACCCGTTGTCGGAAGTCACCCACAAGCGTCGCCTGTCCGCGCTTGGACCGGGCGGCTTGACCCGTGAGCGTGCCGGTTTTGAAGTGCGCGACGTGCACCCCACCCACTATGGCCGCATCTGCCCGATTGAAACCCCTGAAGGCCCGAACATCGGTCTGATCAACTCGTTGGCAACCTTTGCTGTGGTCAACAAGTACGGCTTCATCGAAAGCCCGTATCGTAAAGTTGAAAACGGCAAGTTGACCGGCGAAGTGTTTTACATGTCGGCCATGGAAGAAAGCCGCTACGTGATCGCCCAGGCGAATGCGAAGCTGGATGCCAACCAAAAATTCACCGAAGACATGGTGTCTTGCCGTAAAGCCGGCGACTTCGTGATGGTGAACCCTGAGCACATCGAATATATCGACGTGTCGCCGAAACAGTTGGTGTCCGTTGCGACGGCGTTGATCCCGTTCTTGGAAAACGATGACGCGAACCGCGCCCTGATGGGTTCGAACATGATGCGTCAGGCGGTTCCGTTGCTTCAAGCCGAAGCGCCGCTGGTCGGCACCGGCATGGAAGAAACGGTGGCCCGTGATTCCGGCGCCGTGATCACCGCCAAGCGTACCGGTGTGGTTGACCAAGTGGACGCGACCCGTATCGTTGTGCGCGCCACGGAAGAAACCTCTACCGCGGCTTCTGGCGTCGATATCTACAATCTGTTGAAGTTCCAACGTTCCAACCAAAACACCTGCTTGCACCAAAAGCCTTTGGTGAAAATGGGGGACATTGTGGTTGCCGGCGACACCATCGCCGACGGCCCGTCCACCGAATTGGGTGAATTGGCGCTGGGCAAAAACGTGCTGGTCGCGTTTATGCCTTGGAATGGCTACAACTTCGAAGATTCGATCTTGATCTCGGAACGCATCGTGCGTGATGACGTGTTTACCTCGATCCACATCGAAGAATTCGAAGTCATGGCCCGTGACACCAAATTGGGTCAGGAAGAAATCACCCGCGACATTCCCAACGTCGGTGAAGAAGCCCTGAAGAACCTGGACGAAGCCGGTATCGTTTACATCGGTGCGGAAATCAAACCGGGTGACATTTTGGTCGGTAAAGTGACGCCAAAGGGTGAAAGCCCAATGACGCCGGAAGAAAAACTGCTGCGTGCGATCTTTGGCGAAAAAGCCACCGACGTGCGTGATACGTCGCTGCGTCTGCCGCCGGGTGTTGCCGGTACGGTCGTCGAAGTCCGTGTGTTCAACCGTCGCGGTGTCGATAAAGACGAACGTGCGTTGGCGATTGAACGTGATGAAATCGAACGTTTGGCCAAAGATCGCGACGACGAACGCGCGATCTTGGAACGCAGCTTCTCTTCGCGTTTGCAAGACTTGCTGTTGCGCAAAAAAGTCGTCTCTGGTCCCAAGGGCATCAAAGAAGACATGGTCATCACCGAAGAACTGTTGGCCGAATACACACCTGGTCAGCAGGCCCAGATCGTTGTCGGCAATGACAAGGTGATGAAGGACGTCGAAGCGCTGAAAGGCCAATTCGAAGAATCCATCGCCGCATTGCAATCACGTTTTGAAGACAAGGTCGACAAGCTGCAACGCGGCGACGACTTGGCGCCGGGCGTGATGAAAATGGTCAAAGTCTTCGTCGCGGTGAAGCGCAAGCTGCAACCGGGTGACAAGATGGCCGGTCGTCATGGCAACAAGGGTGTCATCTCGCGCATTATGCCTTCGGAAGACATGCCTTATCTGGAAGACGGACGTCCGGTGGACATCGTGTTGAACCCGTTGGGTGTGCCGTCGCGTATGAACGTTGGGCAGATTCTCGAAACTCACTTGGGCTGGGCCTGTGCAGGCATCGGTATCCAAATCGGTGAAATGGCCGACGCCATCAAGAACAAGGGCGAAGACACGTCTAAACTTCGCGCCAAGCTTAAGGCGGTCTATACCCCGGCTGAATTCGAGGAAAAAATCAATCCCTTGGATGATACCCAGTTGATGGCCATGGCCGCCAACTTGCGCAAAGGTGTGCCGATTGGTACGCCGGTCTTCGACGGCGCGCATGAAATCGATGTGTCCGACATGTTGACCGAAGCGGGTCTGCCGACATCGGGTCAGATGACCTTGATCGATGGTCGTACCGGTGAAGTCTTTGACCGTCCGGTTACGGTTGGTTACATCTACATGTTGAAACTGCATCACTTGGTCGATGATAAAATTCACGCTCGTTCGATCGGACCGTACTCGTTGGTTACCCAGCAGCCGTTGGGTGGTAAGGCGCAGTTCGGTGGTCAGCGCTTTGGTGAAATGGAAGTGTGGGCGCTGGAAGCTTATGGCGCTGCATACACCTTGCAAGAAATGCTCACCGTTAAGTCGGATGACGTTTCTGGCCGTACCAAGGTTTACGAAGCGATTGTGCGTGGTGATGACAACTTCGAGGCCGGTGTGCCGGAATCCTTTAACGTTCTCGTCAAAGAACTTCAGGCTCTCGGCCTGAACGTTGACTTGAACTGATCTGACCCGGAATTGAGGAGTAATTGAAATGAACGAACTCACAAAGTTTTTCGGGCAGGTCAGCGGGACCCAGCGTTTTGATTCGATCCAGATTAAGATCGCGTCGCCGGAACAAATCCGCGCCTGGTCTTTTGGTGAAATCAAAAAGCCCGAAACCATCAACTACCGGACCTTTAAGCCGGAACGCGACGGCCTGTTCTGTGCGCGTATCTTTGGTCCGGTAAAAGATTACGAATGCTTGTGCGGCAAATACAAACGCATGAAGTACAAGGGCATCACCTGCGAAAAATGCGGCGTTGAAGTGACGTTGCAAAAGGTCCGTCGCGAACGCATGGGCCACATTGAACTGGCTTCGCCGGTGGCGCACATCTGGTTCATGAAGTCCTTGCCTAGCCGCATCGGTTTGCTGCTCGACATGACGTTGAAAGATCTCGAGCGGGTTTTGTACTTTGAAAACTACGTCGTCGTTGAACCCGGCCTGACGCCGCTGAAGCAAAACGAACTGTTGAGCGAAGACGCTTATCAGATCGCCGTTGATGAATATGGCGTGGACGCATTCACCGTCGGCATCGGTGCAGAAGCTCTGCGCGACATGTTGTCGGAAATCGATCTTGAAGACGAACTTGAAGTGCTCAAAGTCGATCTGAAGGAAACCACTTCGGAAGCCAAGCGCAAAAAGCTGGTGAAGCGTTTGAAGCTGGTCGAAGCCTTCATCGCTTCGGGCTCGCGTCCGGAATGGATGATCCTGGAAGTCGTTCCGGTCATTCCGCCTGAACTGCGCCCGTTGGTGCCGTTGGACGGTGGCCGTTTTGCGACGTCTGATCTCAACGATTTGTATCGTCGCGTGATCAACCGTAACAACCGTCTCAAGCGCCTGATCGAATTGCGCGCACCGGAAATCATCGTGCGCAACGAAAAGCGCATGCTGCAGGAATCCGTGGATGCGTTGTTCGACAACGGTCGTCGTGGTCGCGCCATCACGGGCGCCAACAAGCGTCCGTTGAAGTCCTTGTCCGACATGCTCAAAGGCAAGCAAGGTCGTTTCCGTCAGAACTTGTTGGGTAAACGCGTCGATTACTCGGGTCGTTCGGTTATCGTCGTGGGGCCGGAATTGATGCTCCATCAGTGCGGCTTGCCGAAGAAGATGGCGTTGGAACTTTTCAAACCGTTCATCTATTCCAAGCTGGAACTCTATGGCTACGCCACCACCATTAAGGCGGCGAAGCGCATGCTTGAAAAAGAACGTCCCGAAGTCTGGGACATCTTGGAAGAGGTTATCCGCGAACATCCCGTGATGTTGAACCGTGCGCCGACCTTGCACCGTTTGGGCATCCAGGCGTTCGAACCGAAACTCATCGAAGGTAAAGCCATCCAGCTGCACCCGCTGGTGTGCGCCGCGTTCAACGCCGACTTCGACGGTGACCAAATGGCCGTGCACGTTCCGCTGAGCCTGGAAGCTCAGTTGGAAGCACGTGTGCTGATGATGTCGACCAATAACATCTTGTCGCCTGCCAACGGCAAACCGATCATCGTGCCGTCTCAAGATATCATCTTGGGTCTGTACTACATGACCATGTTGCGTGAAAACGAACCCGGTGAAGGCATGATGTTTGCCGACATGGGCGAAGTTCAACACGCGCTTGACGCCGGGGTGCTGTCGCTGCACGCCAAAATCATCGCGCGCTATCATGGCGTCGATGAAAATGGCGATCCGAAGGTCTACCGTGTGGACACCACACCGGGCCGCCTGATGGTTTCCGAAGTGCTGCCGAAGCATCCGAAAATTCCGTTCTCTTTGATCAACACGCTGTTGACCAAAAAAGAAATCACCAACGTCATCGACGTCGTCTACCGACATGGCGGGCAGAAAGAGACGGTTATCTTTGCAGACCGGATCATGGGTCTGGGCTTTGCCAACGCGTGCCGTGCCGGCATTTCGTTCGGTAAAGACGATCTGATTATCCCGGACGCCAAAGGCAAACTGGTCGGCGATACCGAAGCGAAAGCCAAGGAATACGAACAGCAGTACCAAGACGGTCTGATCACCCAGGGCGAAAAATACAACAAGGTTGTGGATGCCTGGGCGCATTGTACCGATCAAGTGTCGGACGAAATGATGAAGGTGATTTCGGCCGATCGGCCGGGCGAACCCGTCAACTCGGTTTACATGATGGCGCATTCCGGTGCGCGTGGTTCTGTGGCCCAGATGAAACAGCTGGCGGGTATGCGCGGTCTGATGGCCAAGCCGTCCGGTGAAATCATCGAAACGCCGATTATTTCTAACTTTAAAGAAGGCCTGACGGTGTTGGAGTACTTTAACTCCACCCACGGTGCTCGTAAGGGTCTGGCCGATACCGCGTTGAAGACGGCGAACTCGGGTTATCTCACCCGTCGTTTGGTTGACGTGGCGCAAGATTGCATCGTCTATGAAGAAGATTGCGGCACCGATATCGTCATCACCGTTTCGTCGGTGGTGCAGGGCGGTGAAGTTGTCGTCGACATTGGCGAGCAGGTTTTGGGCCGCACCTTGGGCGAAGACGCCCTCCACCCGATCACCGGCGAACTGCTGGTGAAAAAAGGTGTGTTGGTGACGGAGCCTGAAGCTGCACTGTTGACCGAGGCCGAAATCGAAAACCTGAAGGTGCGTTCGCCGCTGACCTGCGAAAGCAAAGTCGGTATCTGCGCCACCTGTTATGGCCGCGATTTGGCCCGTGGTACACGCGTCAACTTGGGCGAGGCTGTCGGCGTTATGGCGGCCCAGTCCATTGGCGAGCCGGGCACCCAGCTGACCATGCGTACGTTCCACATCGGTGGCGCCGCGCAGAAGGGCTCTGAGCAGTCCTTCATCGAAGCGGGCTTTGACGGCAAGGTTAAACTGATCAGTTGCCAGACGGTTAAAAACTCCGACGGCGTTCAGGTGGTCATGAGCCGTAATGCTGAATTGTTGATGATCGACGATCAAGACCGCGAACGGATGCGTCAGCGTATTCCCTACGGTGCCAAGTTGTTGGTCAAAGACAAAGCGGTCGTTGAACGCACCGCAAAGCTGGCCGAATGGGATCCGTACACGTTGCCGATCATCACCGAAAAAGACGGTGCTGTGAGCTACCTGGATCTCGTCGAAGGCGTGTCTTTGATGGAGCAAATGGACGAAGCCACGGGCTTGTCGTCCAAGGTCGTGGTGGATTGGAAGTCCCAGCCGAAGGGTACCGATTTGAAGCCGCGTTTGACCTTGCGCGACAAGAAGGGCGCAGTGATCCTTCTGGAAGACGGTCAGGAAGCACGTTACTACCTGCCTGTTGACGCGGTTCTGTCGGTCGAGAACGGCCAACAGGTTCACGCGGGTGACACCATGGCGCGTATTCCGCGTGAAAGTGCCAAGACCCGTGACATCACCGGTGGTCTGCCCCGTGTTGCGGAATTGTTTGAAGCCCGTAAGCCCAAAGACTATGCGATCATCTCTGAAATCGATGGCCGTGTTGAATTTGGCAAGGACTACAAGAACAAGCGCCGCGTCATCGTGGTTTCGGCTGAAGATGATGTCGAACCTAAAGAATACCTGATCCCCAAAGGCAAGCACTTGGCCGTCCAAGAAGGCGACTATGTGCAAAAGGGCGATCCGTTGATGGATGGCAACCCCGTGCCGCACGATATTCTCGCGGTTATGGGTGTCGAAGCGCTGGCCGAATACCTGGTGAACGAAATCCAGGAGGTCTATCGCTTGCAAGGTGTGAAAATCAACGACAAGCACATCGAGGTGATTTCTCGCCAGATGTTGCAAAAGGTTGAAATCACCGAGCCCGGCGACACCACCTATCTGGTGGGCGAACTGGCCGACAAGTCCGAATTCGAAAAAATCAATGCCAAGGTCATCGAAGCCGGCGAGCGTCCGGCTGTTGCCGATCCGGTGTTGCAGGGTATCACCAAGGCCTCCTTGCAGACCCAGTCGTTCATTTCTGCCGCATCGTTCCAAGAAACCACCCGCGTGCTGACCGAGGCTGCCGTCTCGGGCAAAATCGACACGCTGATCGGTCTCAAGGAAAATGTCATCGTCGGGCGTTTGATCCCGGCGGGTACCGGTTCGGTGATGAACAACTTCCGCTCCATCGCCGCCGATCGCGACGAAGAGCTGATGGCCAACGCTGGGCCGGACGAACTGGAAGAGCAGGGCTTGCCCTCGGTCGACCTGATGCCGACCCCTCTGCCGGGCGGTGCTGCGGCGTCTGACGGCGAATAACATCGAAACAAGGTTACTGAACACCGTTTCATAGCTTTTTGAGAAAAACCCCGGTCAGCGATGACCGGGGTTTTTTCTTGCCTTGAGCCACGCTTTTGAGGCGTTGCGCCCTTAACCCTGGACATGGTCTTGGGTCAAAGCAGCTCAAAGCCAGCACCCAAAGCCTGTAAACGCATTAAGACACCCCAGATATTGCATTTTTTTGACAAAATATGGGATTCGCCAGACGTGGGGATCTGGCCCCGCGGGGCTGGTTTGCAGTTCTTACAAAAAATTGCATGTATGGGGTTTAAAGTAACGCCGCATACTACATTTAGGTAATGATCATAAACTGCTGATGTATGCATATTCTTTGCTTGACGGCGTATGGCCCCGTGCATAGTATGCGCCACTCTTCAGGGGTTTGGTGGTGAGCTCGAAAGTCTTCAGGAATACGGAGACTGGGCGGTTCAGACGCTGCGTCTTGAAGTTAACGCGTTGCAAATTTGAAGCCCAATTGGGCATGAATTGACCGCCAAGTGCCAGGATTACCACCCTGTTCTGGCCACGTCGGTCTTTTGTCGCACCGGAAAGCCGCCTTGCCATCAAGGTAAACGGCTAGGTTTCCGGTGCATATGTAATGGAAAGAACGGTATGCCAACGATTAACCAGTTGATCCGCAAGCCTCGCAAGGCCCCGCGTGAGACAAGTAACGTTCCCGCCCTGAAGGCTTGCCCTCAGAAGCGCGGCGTGTGCACTCGTGTGTATACGACCACTCCGAAGAAGCCTAACTCGGCCCTTCGTAAGGTCGCCCGTGTGCGCCTGACCAATGGTTTTGAAGTCACCAGCTACATTCCGGGTGAAGGTCATAACCTTCAAGAGCACTCTGTCGTGATGATCCGCGGCGGCCGTGTGAAGGATCTTCCCGGTGTGCGCTATCACATCATTCGCGGCACGTTGGATACGCAAGGCGTTTCCAGTCGTCGTCAACGTCGTTCCAAATACGGCGCTAAGCGTCCGAAGTAAGGTAGAGGTAGTCGAGAGATGTCCCGTCGCCACGCAGCAGAAAAACGCGAAATTCTTCCCGACGCCAAATTTGGCGATCTGGTTGTCACCAAATTCATGAACAGCTTGATGTTGGACGGCAAAAAGTCCGCCGCTGAAGGTATCGTTTATGGCGCTTTTGATTTGATGGAAAGTAAAGCCAAGGGCGATCCCCTGGTCATGTTCCATGAAGCCATTGATAACGTTAAGCCGTCCGTCGAGGTTCGCTCTCGTCGTGTTGGTGGTGCGACCTATCAGGTTCCCGTTGAAGTCCGCGCCTCGCGCCGTCAGGCTTTGGCAATCCGTTGGATTGTTGAAATGACCCGCAAGCGTTCTGAAAACACCATGGTTGAGCGCCTTTCGGGCGAGCTCTTGGATGCTTCTCAGAACCGCGGTGCCGCTGTGAAAAAGCGTGAAGACACACATAAGATGGCAGAGGCTAACAAAGCCTTCTCCCATTATCGTTGGTAAGGACGCTCTCAAGATGGCACGCAAAACAGCCCTCAATATGTACCGCAATATCGGTATCATGGCGCACATCGACGCTGGCAAAACGACGACCACCGAACGTATTTTGTACTACACCGGCAAGTCCTATAAAATCGGCGAAGTCCACGACGGCGCTGCGACCATGGACTGGATGGAACAAGAACAAGAACGCGGTATCACGATCACGTCCGCTGCGACCACGTGTTTCTGGCGCGACCACCAGATCAACATCATCGACACCCCAGGCCACGTTGACTTCACCATCGAAGTCGAACGCTCCTTGCGTGTGCTGGATGGCGCTGTGACGGTGTTTGACTCGGTTGCCGGTGTTGAGCCGCAATCGGAAACCGTTTGGCGTCAGGCCGACAAATATCACGTGCCGCGCATGTGTTTCGTCAACAAAATGGACCGCACCGGTGCCGATTTCTATCGCTGTGTCGATATGATGGTGACCCGTTTGGGTGCACGTCCGTTGGTGTGTCAGTTGCCGATCGGTGCCGAAGATACCTTTAAAGGTGTTGTCGATCTGTTGGGTAACCGGGCCATCATTTGGGACGAAGAAAACCTCGGCGCGGCCTTCCACGACGAAGAAATTCCCGCCGATATGGCTGAAAAAGCCGCCAAATACCGTTTGCAGTTGATCGAAATGGCCGTCGAACAAGACGACGCCGCCATGGAAGCGTACCTGGAAGGCAATGAGCCTGACGTCGCGACGCTGAACAAATGCATCCGTAAGGGCACCATCGCCGGTGATTTTGTTCCGGTTTTGTGTGGCACAGCGTTTAAGAACAAGGGTGTGCAGCCGTTGCTGGACGCTGTTGTCGATTATCTGCCGAGCCCGGTTGAAGTTCCCGACATTCGCGGCGTGAAAATGGGCACCGAAGAAGAAATCGTGCGCAAAAGCTCCGACGAAGAACCTTTTGCGGCTTTGGCATTCAAGATCATGAACGATCCGTTCGTTGGTTCCTTGACCTTCTGCCGTATTTATTCGGGCGTTTTGGAAACCGGTACTGCGGTTCTCAACTCGGTGAAAGACAAGCGCGAACGCGTTGGACGTATGTTGGAAATGCACTCCAACTCTCGCGTTGACGTCAAAGAATGCCGTGCGGGCGATATCATCGCTTTGGCTGGCCTCAAAGACACCACCACGGGTGATACCCTGTGTGCAACGACCAACCCGGTTATCTTGGAACGCATGGATTTCCCGGAACCCGTTATCGAAGTCGCCGTTGAACCGAAGACCAAAGCCGATCAAGAAAAGATGGGTGTTGCTCTGGCGCGTTTGGCTGCCGAAGATCCGTCCTTCCGCGTTTCGTCCGATGGCGAAAGCGGTCAGACCGTGATTAAGGGCATGGGCGAATTGCACTTGGACATTATCGTCGATCGCATGCGTCGCGAATTTAAGGTTGAAGCCAACGTTGGCGCGCCGCAGGTTGCGTATCGTGAAAGCATCTCCAAGGCGTATGACATTGATTACACGCACAAAAAGCAATCTGGTGGTTCTGGGCAGTATGCCCGCGTCAAAATGACGTTTGAACCTTCAGAGCCGGGTGCAGGCTTTGTTTTCGAAAGCAAAGTTGTCGGCGGTAACGTGCCGAAGGAATACATCCCAGGTGTTGAAAAAGGCTTGAAAAGCGCCATCGATACGGGCGTTCTCGCCGGTTTCCCGGTGATTGATTTCAAGGCGACTTTGACCGACGGCGCGTATCACGACGTTGACTCATCCGTTCTGGCCTTCGAAATTGCGGCTCGCGCAGCATTTCGCGAAGGCTGTAAACAGGCCGGTCCGAAATTGCTCGAACCGATCATGAACGTCGAAGTCGTGACTCCGGAAGAATACATGGGCGATATCATCGGTGATCTGAACTCGCGTCGCGGTCAGATCGGCGAAATGGAACAACGCGCTAATGCGCGCGTCATTACCGCAATGGTGCCGTTGGCCAACATGTTTGGCTACATCAACACCTTGCGTTCGATGTCTCAGGGCCGTGCCCAATACAGCATGCAGTTTGCAAACTACGCCGAAGTCCCGTCGCAGGTTGCTTTGGAAATCCAAACCAAGCTTGCCGGTTGATCAACCGGTTCGTATGGAGAGAGAAAAATGGCTAAAGAAAAATTTCAGCGTAATAAACCGCATTGCAACATCGGCACGATTGGTCACGTTGACCATGGCAAGACGACGTTGACGGCTGCGATCACGAAGGTTTTGGCAGAAACGGGCGGAGCGACGTTCTCCGGCTATGCCGACATCGACAAAGCTCCTGAAGAGCGCGCCCGCGGTATCACGATTTCGACCGCGCACGTCGAATACACGACGGACGCCCGTCACTACGCCCACGTTGATTGCCCGGGTCACGCGGATTATGTGAAGAACATGATCACGGGTGCGGCGCAGATGGACGGTGGCATTTTGGTGGTTTCGGCTGCTGATGGCCCCATGCCGCAGACCCGCGAGCACATCTTGTTGGCGCGTCAGGTTGGCGTTCCGGCATTGGTCGTGTACATGAACAAAGTCGATCAGGTTGACGACGAAGAGTTGCTGGAACTGGTGGAAATGGAAATCCGCGAGTTGCTGTCCTCATACGACTTCCCCGGCGACGATATTCCCATCGTTAAAGGCTCGGCTCTGGCCGCCCTTGAAGGTCGTGACGACGAAATCGGCAAGAATTCCATTCTTGAACTGATGAAGGCCGTTGATGATTATATTCCGCAGCCTGACCGTCCGAAAGACAAGCCGTTCTTGATGCCGATCGAAGACGTGTTCTCGATTTCCGGCCGTGGCACGGTTGTGACCGGTCGTATTGAAAGCGGCGCGGTTAAAGTTGGCGAAGAAATTGAAATCGTCGGCTTGAAGCCCACCGTGAAGACGACCTGTACGGGCGTTGAAATGTTCCGCAAGCTGCTGGATTCCGGCGAAGCTGGCGACAACGTTGGTGTGTTGCTGCGTGGCACGGCGCGTGACGATGTTGAGCGCGGTCAGGTTCTGGCCAAGCCCGGTTCGATCACGCCGCACACCAAGTTCACGGCTGAAGCTTATATTTTGACGAAGGAAGAGGGTGGCCGTCACACGCCGTTCTTTACCAAGTACCGTCCGCAGTTCTATTTCCGCACCACCGATGTAACGGGCATGTGCACGTTGCCGGAAGGCACGGAAATGGTTATGCCGGGCGACAACATCGCTATGGAAGTCGAGCTGATTGCGCCGATCGCCATGGATGAAGGCTTGCGCTTCGCTATCCGTGAAGGCGGCCGCACCGTTGGTGCTGGCGTCGTCTCCAAGGTGATCGCTTAAACGTTACGGATTACCCCCGTCCGGTTTTCGGACGGGGCATCCAACTGGACAGGTTCAAAAAATGGAACACCAGAATATTCGCATTCGGCTTAAGGCCTTTGACCATCGCGTACTGGATCAGTCCGCGAGTGAGATTGTGAACACCGCCAAGCGCACAGGCGCTGAGGTGCGTGGCCCAATCCCGCTGCCCACCCGGATCGAGAAATTTACCGTTCTGCGCGGCCCGCACATTGATAAAAAGTCGCGTGAACAATTCGAAATTCGTACCCACAAGCGGGTGCTGGATATTGTTGACCCCACCCCTCAGACCGTTGACGCGCTGATGAAGCTCGACCTCGCTGCTGGTGTGGACGTTGAAATTAAACTCTAACTTTATAAGCCTCACAGAAAAGGCTTAGGAAGGGACCAATGCGTACCGGATTAATTGCCCAAAAGGTTGGTATGTCCCGCGTCTTTAAAGACGATGGCACTCACGTTCCCGTGACCGTGCTAAAAGTGGACAATTGCCAGGTTGTGGCGCACAAGACAGACGACAAGGATGGCTACACGGCCCTCCAACTCGGTGTCGGCGCCGCGAAGGCCAAACGTCAGACGAAAGCCCAACGGGGTCACTTCGCCAAGGCTAAGGTTGAACCGAAAAAGAAACTCGTCGAATTCCGCGTTCCTGCCAACGCCTTAGTTGAAGTGGGCGCAGAAATTGCGGCCAGTCACTTTGTTGGCGGTCAGTTCGTGGACGTGACCGGAACATCCATCGGTAAAGGTTTTGCCGGTGCGATGAAGCGTCACAACTTCGGTGGCTTGCGTGCTTCGCACGGTGTGTCTGTTTCACACCGTTCACACGGCTCCACTGGCCAGTGTCAGGACCCCGGTAAGGTGTTCAAGGGCAAAAAAATGGCTGGACACATGGGCGCCGAACGGGTGACCACGCTGAACCTCGAAGTCGTCTCAACGGACGAAGCTCGCGGTTTGATCTTGGTGAAGGGCGCAGTGCCCGGTTCCAAGGGCGGTTGGGTCCTGGTTCGCGATGCGGTCAAGAAGAACATGCCCGAAGGTCTGCCGTTCCCCGCTCAGTTGCGGAATGCTGGCACCGAAGCGCCTGCTGAAGCTCCCGCTGAGGAAGCTGTGGCTGAAGACGCGCCTCAGGCTGAGAAGGAATAAGAGCGATGAAACTCGATGTGATTAGCCTCGAAAACAAGAAGGCCGGCAGCGTAGAGCTCGATGAGTCGATTTTCGGCCTCGAAGTTCGCTCCGATCTCTTGGCGCGCTACGTCAATTGGCAGCTTGCCAAGCGTCGTGCAGGCACCCACGCCACCAAAGGCCGTTCCGACGTGTCCGGCGGCGGCAAGAAGCCGTTCAAGCAAAAGGGCACCGGTAGCGCCCGTCAGGGTACTTCGCGTTCGCCGAAGCACCGTGGTGGTGGTATCGTTTTTGGCCCGCAGCCGCGCGCTTACGATCACCAGTTGACGAAAAAGTTCCGCAAGTTGGCTTTGAAGACCGCGTTGTCCTCAAAACAGGCTTCCGGCAAGTTGGTGATTGTCGACAACACCGAAATGAAGGCGCCGAAAACGTCTGAGCTGAACAAATTGCTGGCCACGCTGGGCTGGGGTTCTGCTCTGGTTATCGACGGCGCCATGGTCAACAAGAACTTTGCGCTCGCCGCTGGCAACATCATCGGTCTCGATGTGCTGCCGACCCAGGGCGCTAACGTCTATGACATCTTGCGGCACGACACCTTGGTGTTGACCCAGGACGCCGTAGTCCAGTTGCAGGAGCGTCTGAAATGAGCGTCAGCAAAGAACGTATGTTCGAAGTGATCCGCCGTCCTCTCATCACCGAGAAGGCGACGCTGATGAGCGAGCATAACCAAGTTGCGTTTGAAGTCTCTATGGACGCATCTAAGCCGGAGATCCGCGCAGCGGTCGAAGAACTCTTCAAAGTTAAGGTTCAAGGTGTCAACACCCTGATCCAGAAGGGCAAGATCAAAAAGTTTCGCGGACGCCCGGGCAAACGTGACGATATGAAAAAAGCGATCGTCACGCTGTCCGATGGTGACTCCATTGATGTGACCACTGGCGTCTAAGGAATTTAAGTCATGGCACTGAAGCAATATAAACCAACGACACCGAGCCAACGTAACCTAGTTACGGTTGACCGCACGGGTCTTTATAAGGGCAAGCCTGAAAAGGCATTGACCGAAGGCCTGCGCAAAAACGGTGGCCGCAACAACACCGGACGCATCACCGCGCGTCGTATCGGTGGCGGTCATAAGCGTCGTTATCGCATCATTGATTTCAAGCGCAACAAGTTCGACGTTGTCGGTACGGTTGAGCGTTTGGAGTATGATCCCAACCGCACCGCCTTCATCGCGTTGATTGCGTACGAAGATGGTGAACGCGCTTACATCATTGCGCCCCAGCGTTTGACCGAAGGTGACCAAGTCGTTGCCGGTAAAAGCGTCGACATTAAGCCGGGCAACGCCCTGCCATTGTCCAGCATTCCGGTCGGCACGATCATTCACAACGTCGAGATGAAGCCCGGTAAGGGTGCTCAGATCGCACGTAGCGCCGGGACTTACGTTCAATTGGTTGGTAAAGATCAAGGCTACGCCCAGTTGCGTTTGGCATCTGGTGAGTTGCGTCTGATCCGCGGCGAATGCATGGCCACGATTGGCGCTGTATCGAACGCTGACCAACAGAACATCAAGATTGGCAAAGCTGGCCGTAGTCGCTGGCTTGGCAAACGTCCGAGCGTGCGTGGCGTCGCCATGAACCCGGTTGATCACCCTCATGGTGGCGGCGAAGGTCGTACATCTGGTGGTCGTCATCCGGTTACACCGTGGGGCAAGCCTACTAAAGGCAAGCGCACTCGTAAGAACAAGAAGACGGACGGCATGATTATGCGCCGCCGTGCTAAGTAAGTAGGAGAGGCACAGTGCCGCGTTCCGTATGGAAAGGTCCGTTCGTCGATGGTTATCTGCTGAAGAAGGCAGATACCGCTCGTGACGCCGGCCGCAATCAGGTCATCAAAACCTGGTCGCGTCGTTCTACCATTTTGCCGCAGTTTGTTGGCCTCACCTTTGGTGTCTATAACGGCAAAAAGTTTGTGCCCGTTATCGTTTCCGAAGAAATGATCGGTCACAAGTTCGGTGAGTTTTCGCCAACCCGCACATATCTGGGGCATGCCGCAGACAAGAAGGGCAAGAGGAGCTGATCATGGGTAAGAAAAGCGCTGAACGCTCGTTGGCGGACAACGAAGCAATGGCTTTCGCGAAAATGATTCGCGTCAGCCCACAGAAATTGAACTTGGTTTGTGGTTCAATCCGCGGTAAAAGCTGCGAATTGGCTCTCGGCCAGCTGACGTTTTCCAAGCGCCGCATCGCGCTTGACGTGAAAAAGCTTCTGGAATCCGCGATTGCGAATGCAGAAAACAATCATCAGCTCGACGTTGATCGTCTCTATGTCGCTGAGGCCACTGCTGGCCGTGCGATGGTGATGAAGCGTTGGAAAGCCCGTGCCCGTGGCCGTGTTGGCCGTATCCAAAAACCGTTCAGCAATCTGCGTTTGATTGTTCGTGAGCGCGAGGAGACCGTATAATGGGACATAAGATCAACCCGATCGGCTTCCGTCTCGGCATCAACCGCACGTGGGATTCCCGCTGGTATGCTGACGGCAATTATGCCGAAATGTTGCATGAAGATATCAAGATCCGCAGTTTTTTGACTGAGAAGTTGAAACAGGCTAGCGTTTCGAAGATCATTATCGAACGTCCGGCGAAAAAAGCTCGCGTGACGATCTACTCCGCCCGTCCGGGTGTGGTGATCGGCAAAAAAGGCGCTGATATTGAAAAAATTCGCCTTGAAGTTGCAAAACTGACCAAAGCTGAAGTCAGCCTCAACATCGTTGAAATCCGCAAGCCGGAAATCGACGCTCAGTTGGTGGCAGACAACATTGCTCAGCAACTTGAACGGCGTGTGTCCACCCGTCGTGCCGTGAAGCGGGCCGTTCAGTCGGCCATGCGTCTTGGCGCTGAGGGCATCCGCATCAACTGCGCAGGCCGTTTGGGCGGCGCGGAAATCGCGCGTACCGTGTGGTACCGTGAAGGCCGCGTTCCGTTGCACACGCTGCGCGCTGACGTTGATTACGCCGTCGCATCTGCTCACACCACTTATGGGGTTTGCGGAATCAAGGTTTGGATCTATAAGGGCGACATTCTTGCTCATGATCCGATGGCGACTGAAAAGAAAGCTCAAGCGCAGCAACCGCAGCGCTAAGCCCACATTAACATAAAGGCAAGGGAAAGCAGACAATGCTGAGCCCCAAACGTACTAAATTCCGCAAGGCCTTCAAAGGCCGCATCCATGGCCTGGCCAAGGGTGGTTATACTGTTGATTTCGGTAGCTACGGTCTCAAAGCCATGGCACCGGATCGTCTGACAGCGCGTCAGATCGAAGCTGCGCGTCGCGCATTAACCCGTCACATGAAGCGTGCGGGCCGTGTGTGGTGTCGTATTTTCCCGGATGTTCCGGTTACTCAAAAGCCTGCCGAAGTTCGTCAGGGTAAGGGTAAGGGTTCAATTGAATATTGGGCGTGCCGCGTTAAACCCGGCCGTATCTTGTTCGAAGTTGATGGTGTTCCTCGTGACGTTGCAGAGCGCGCGTTCGAGTTGGCCACGGCAAAATTGCCGATCCGCACCAAGTTCGTGTGTCGCTTTGGCGAGGAGGATTAATTATGAAAGCATCCGACGTTCGCACCAAAAGCGACGACGAGCTCAAGGCGCAGCTGCTGGACTTGCGTAAAGAGTCCTTCAACCTGCGTTTTCAGGCCGCCAGTGGGCAGCTTGATAACACAGCGCGCAAAAACGCAATTCGCAAAGACATTGCGCGCATCAAGACCATTATCGGCGAGCGCACCAGCGCTGCCGCGTCGTAAGGAGAACGAGAATGCCTAAACGTGTTCTTCAGGGCGTCGTGGTGAGCGACAAGCAAGACAAAACCGTTACTGTTTTGGTCGAACGCCGCGTTATGCACCCGATTTACAAAAAATACGTGCGCAAATCTAAAAAATATGCCGCGCACGACGAAGCAAACGTTGTAAAAGAAGGCGACATCATCCGCATCCGCGAATGCCGTCCGCTTTCAAAGCGTAAATGTTGGGAAGTTGTCACTGAGTCTGCCTAAGTCATCTGACTTACCGCAGAGACCGTGACACGGAAAAAGGAATAACCCCATGATTCAAGTTGAATCAAATCTGGAGGTTGCTGACAATTCGGGCGCACGCCGGGTGCAATGCATCAAGGTGTTGGGTGGTTCGAAGCGTCGGTATGCTTCTGTTGGCGATGTGATCGTCGTTTCTGTTAAAGAAGCGATCCCACGTGGCCGCGTTAAAAAAGGCGACGTGCACCGCGCTGTTGTTGTGCGTACAGCCAAGGACATTCAACGTGCTGACGGCCAGACCATCCGGTTCGACAACAACGCGGCTGTTCTGTTGAACAACAACAACGAACCGATCGGCACGCGTATTTTTGGCCCAGTTACACGTGAACTGCGCGCCAAGAACTACATGAAGATCATTTCATTGGCGCCCGAGGTATTGTAATGGCGAGCAAAATTAAAAAAGGCGACAAGGTCGTCGTGCTCACAGGACGCTCCAAGGGTAAAACCGGCGAAGTGTTGAGTGTAAATCCGAGTGACAATCTTGCAATTGTGCAGGGCGTGAACGTTGTCAAACGTCATACCCGTCCCACCCAGACGTCCGAAGGCGGCATTATCGAGAAAGAGGCTTCTATCCATCTTTCCAATATCGCCCACCTTGACCCCAAGGACGACAAGCCGACTCGCGTTGGCTTTAAGGACGTCGATGGCCGCAAGGTACGCTATGCAAAGCGTTCCGGCGTGGTCATTGATTAAGGAAGGGACACAAAAATGGCACGCTTGAAACAAGTGTATAACGAGACCGTCGTTCCGGCGCTGCAGGCGGAGTTCAATTATACGAACCCCATGCAGGTCCCGAAGCTGACGAAAATCGTTTTGAACATGGGTGTTGGCGAAGCTTCCCAAGATAAGAAAAAAATCGATGGGCCTGTTTCCGACCTCACCTTGATCACCGGCCAAAAGCCTGTGACCACCAAAGCGAAAAAATCGATCGCGGCGTTTAAGCTGCGTGAAGAAATGGTCATCGGCACGATGGTGACGTTGCGCAAAGACCAGATGTACGAATTCTACGACCGCTTGGTCAACATCGCGCTGCCGCGCGTACGTGACTTCCGTGGCGTGAAGGGTACGGGCTTTGACGGCAATGGCAACTTCGCCATGGGTCTTAAGGAACAGATTGTGTTCCCCGAAATCGATTACGATAAGGTCGATAAGGTTCGCGGTATGGACATCGTTATCTGCACCAGCGCAAAGACCGATGCAGAAGCAAAAGCCTTGCTTCGCCACCTCAACATGCCGTTCGCCGGCGAGACTGGAGGCAACCAGTAATGGCTAAGAAAAGCTCAATCGAACGCAATTTGAAGCGCGAACGTTTGGTGAAGAAATACGCGACGAAGCGTGCCCGTTTGAAAGCGATGACCGTGGACGACAGTTTGTCCTTGGAAGACCGTTTCAACGCGCAACTGAAGCTTGCTGAGCTTCCGCGTAATTCTGCTGAGATTCGCCTCCGTTTGCGGTGTGGCCTTTCTGGTCGTCCGCGCGGAAACTATCGTAAATTTAAGCTCTCGCGCATCGCACTGCGTGATCTGGCTTCGGCGGGACAAATCCCCGGCGTCGTCAAGTCGAGCTGGTAGGGGAGACAGACACATGTCCATGTCAGATCCTTTGGGCGATATGCTGACCCGTATCCGTAACGGTCAGATGGCTAAGAAGTCCTCTGTTGTTGCGCCGTCGTCCAAGTTGCGCGCTAACGTTCTTGATGTTCTCAAGCGCGAAGGCTTCATCCGTAGTTTTGAAGAGTACGAAGACCGTCCCGGTATTCGTGCGCTCAAGATCGAACTCAAGTACCACGAAGGTGCGCCCGCGATTCAGGAGATTTCTCGTGTTTCCAGGCCCGGTCGTCGCGTGTACTCGAAAATCAAAGACCTTTCCAAGGTCTATAACGGTCTCGGCATCTCCATCATCTCCACCCCCCGTGGCGTCATGTCTGACGCAGAGGCCCGTGTGGCCAACGTGGGCGGTGAAGTGTTGTGCCAAGTCTTTTAAGGGGGGATACAGATCATGTCTCGTATCGGTAAAAACCCTGTTCAGATTCCCGATGGCGTTAGCGTCGCGATGTCTGGCCTTGTTGTTACGGCAAAGGGCAAGCTTGGTGAATTGAGTGCGACTTTAACCGACGACGTTGTTGTGACCATTAACGACAACGATGTGAAGGTTGATCCGCGTGAAGGTGCGCCGCGCGCTCGTCAGATGTGGGGGATGTCTCGCAGCATCATCAACAATCTGGTTGAGGGCGTATCCACGGGCTTTACGAAAAAGCTGCTGATCTCGGGCGTTGGTTATCGCGCTCAGATCAGGGGGAGCGACCTCGTGTTGGCTCTCGGCTTTTCTCATGAAGTCGTGGTGCCGGTGCCCCAGGGTATCACCATCAACTGTCCCGATCAGACGACCATTGATATTTCTGGCGCCGACAAACAAAAAGTCGGTCAGATCGCGTCTGATATTCGTGGTTTCCGCCCGCCTGAGCCCTATAAAGGCAAAGGTGTCCGTTACGCCGACGAGTTCGTCGTGCGTAAGGAAGGCAAGAAGAAGTAAGGTAAGACCATGGCAACAGCGAAACAACTCTTTGAGCGGCGCAAGCAACGCGCGCGGGCTCAAATCGCCAAGAAGTCCGCAGGGCGTCCGCGTCTTTCGGTTTTCCGTTCCGGTAAGTACATTTATGCCCAGGTCATTGACGACCTGAAAGGCCACACCGTCGCGGCGGCGTCGAGCCTTGAGAAGGACTTAAAGTCCAAGCTCAAGTCCCGTTCCGATACAGCGGCTGCAGCTGAAGTCGGCAAGCTCATCGCTGAGCGCGCCGTCAAAGCTGGCATCAAAGACGTTGTCTTTGACCGCGGTGGTTACAGGTATCATGGTCGGGTGAAAGCCTTGGCCGACGCAGCCCGCGAAGCCGGTCTGGCGTTCTAAGGAGATTATGATGAATCAGCCCGCTCCTCAAAAGCGTGAACGTCCTCGTAGCGACCGCCCTCGTGGTGGTGAACGCCGCGAACGTGAAGAATCCGATCTGATCGACCGTTTGGTTGGCATTAACCGTGTCTCCAAGGTCGTCAAAGGTGGTCGTAACTTCTCATTTGCTGCCTTGGTGGTGGTTGGTGACGGCAAAGGTCGTGTCGGTTTTGGTACCGGCAAGGCCCGCGAAGTCCCGGAAGCCATTCGCAAAGCAACCGACACGGCGAAGAAGAAGATGGTCCGCATCGCTCTGCGTGAAGGCCGCACCCTGCATCATGACGTTGAAGGGCATTACGGTGCCGGTCGCGTGGTTTTGCGCAGTGCGCCAGCAGGTACCGGCGTGATCGCCGGTGGTCCGATGCGTGCCATTTTCGAAACCATGGGCGTGCAAGACGTGGTGTGCAAATCAACCGGTTCGCAGAACCCGCACAACATGATCAAAGCAACCTTTGATGCGCTGAACCGTTGCGCATCGCCGCGCAGCGTTGCCGCGCGCCGTGGCCTCAAGGTGAGCGACATTGTCGCACGCCGTGGCGACACGGAAACTAAGGAGTAATTCAGATGGCCGCGACGAAAAAAACCGTCACCGTGACCCAGACCGGCAGCCCCATCGGCCGCCCCAAGGATCAACGTGCGACCCTCAAGGGTCTTGGTCTGAACAAAATTAACCGTAGCCGTGAACTTGAAGACACGCCCGCAGTGCGCGGCATGATCAACAAGGTTGCTCACCTGGTACGGGTTGAAGAAGCCGGCTAAGGCCGTTTTCAGATAGGGAATAAAGACAATGAACCTCAATCAGATCGGCGACAAAGCGGGCGCAACCCAGAATCGCAAGCGCATCGGTCGCGGCATCGGTTCCGGTACTGGTAAAACCTCCGGTAAAGGTGTGAAGGGCCAGAAATCCCGTTCGGGCGTTTCGCTGCTTGGCTTCGAAGGCGGTCAGATGCCTTTGTATCGGCGTTTGCCGAAGCGTGGGTTTACCAACATTTTTGCCAAAACCTATGCTGTGCTCAACATTGGCGAGCTGCAAAAGGCCGTCGATAGCAAAAAGCTGGATGCCAAAAAGGTTATTAACGAAGCTGTTCTGCGCGAAGCCGGCATGATCAAAGGCCGTTACGACGGCGTGCGCATCCTGGCCCGTGGTGAAGTCACCGCAAAGCTGAATATCGAAGCCGCTGGTGCTTCTAAAGCCGCCGTCGCAGCTGTCGAAAAGGCGGGTGGCACGCTTGCCGTCGTCGTCGTGACGCCAGCCTTGATTGGTAAAGCTAAAGCCGCCGCCGAGAGTGGCAAATAAACAGCATAGCGCCGGAGACGACGAATAATGGCTTCTGCCGCCGAAAAAATGGCTCGTAACATGAACTTTGGGGCTTTCCAAAAAAGCACCGAGCTTCAAAAACGCATCTGGTTTACCCTGGGAGCGTTGATCGTATACCGGCTGGGGACATATATCCCTTTGCCGGGCATCGATCCTGTTGCGTTGGCAGAAATCTTCCGTCAGAACTCGGGCGGCCTGTTGGGCATGTTCGATATGTTCACGGGCGGCGCGCTGTCGCGTATGACCATTTTTGCGCTTAATATCATGCCGTACATCTCGGCTTCCATCATTATGCAGTTGATGACGGCGATTTCACCATCGCTGGAACAACTGAAGAAGGAAGGCGAATCGGGCCGCAAAAAGATCAACCAATACACCCGCTATCTGACCGTTTTGATCACGATCATGCAGGCCTATGGCATCTCTGTTGGTTTGGAAAGTATGTCGAGCGGCGCGGCTGTGTTGGATCAGGGCTGGTTCTTCCGCTTTACCACGGTGGTGACGCTGACCGGTGGCACCATGTTCTTGATGTGGTTGGGCGAACAAATCACCCAGCGCGGGGTCGGTAATGGCATCTCACTGATCATTTTTTCGGGCATCGTTGCCAACCTTCCCACAGCGATTGCGGGGACGTTGGAATTGGGTCGCACCGGGGCACTCTCGACCATCTTTATCCTGGCCTTGATGGCCATGGCAGTGGGCGTTATCTTCTTGATCGTGTTCATGGAACGCGCTCAACGACGGATCATCGTGCAATATCCAAAGCGTCAGCAGGGCAACCGTATGACCGGCGGGGAAAGCAGCCATTTGCCCTTGAAGCTGAACACCGCAGGTGTGATTCCGCCGATTTTTGCGGGTTCGATCTTGGGACTGCCGGTTACCATCTTGGGGCTCAGCGCCGCAGGGGCAGGGCCGGAGTGGGTGACCACGTTGACCGCCTGGATGGGACGTGGACAGCCGGCTTATTTGATTGTTTACGTGATGTTGATCGTGTTTTTCGCGTTCTTCTACACCGCTGTTGTCTTCAATCCGCATGACACGGCTGAAAATTTGAAAAAATACGGCGGCTTTGTGCCCGGCATTCGTCCCGGCAAAAACACCGCTGAATACTTAGATAAAGTGCTGACGCGACTGACCGTTCTCGGGGCGGCGTATTTGGCGGCCATTTGTTTGCTGCCGGAAATCTTGATGTCGCAGTATGCAGTACCCTTTTATTTCGGCGGCACATCGCTGCTGATCGTCGTGACCGTGACGTTGGATACGGTCGCCCAAGTCCAGTCCCACATGATGGCTCATCAATACGAGGGACTGATTAAGAAAGCTAAACTACGGGGGAGACGTTAGTTATGAATTTGATTTTATTGGGCCCGCCGGGTGCGGGCAAGGGAACTCAGTCCAAGCGTTTGGAAGACAAGTTCGGTTTGACGCAGCTGTCCACAGGCGACATGTTGCGGGCCGAAGTGAAAGCCGGAACGGATCTGGGTAAGCAGGCGAAAGCAATCATGGAAGCTGGTGGACTTGTCTCTGACGAGATCATCATCGGCATGATTTCCAGCCGCGTCGATCAAGATGACTGCAAAAACGGTTTCATCCTTGACGGCTTCCCGCGCACCGTGCCGCAGGCCGAGGCCCTTGACAAGATGTTGGCTGAGAAGTCCTTGAAGCTCGGAAAGGTTATCGAGCTGACAGTAGACGACGAAGCCATGGTGGAACGAATTTGCGGCCGCTATACATGCTCCAAATGCGGTGCTGGCTATCACGATTCGTTCCAAAAACCTGCCACGGACGGAGTCTGTGATAAGTGCGGTTCTACTGATTTCACCCGCCGCGCTGATGACAACGAAGAAACCGTGCGCAACAGGCTCAGTGCCTACCATGAACAAACCGCGCCGATCGCCACTTACTACGGTGATCATGGCATTTTGCAACAAGTTGACGGGATGGCGCCGATTGACGACGTCACCACGCAACTGGAGAACCTGATAGGTTCTTAAGACTTCGTATTGACACAGGGGTGCGATTTCTTATAATCGCGCCTCTTCAACCTATTTGACAACGCGAAGCCTTTGAAAACCAAAGGTTAAGGAGTATCGGCTTTGGCTCGAATCGCTGGCGTTAACATTCCGACCTCCAAACGGGTCGTGATTGCGCTCACATACATCCATGGAATTGGGAATACCAAGGCCAAGGAAATCTGCACGAAGGTCGGTATTCCGACCGAACGTCGTGTTAATGAACTCACGGATGACGAAGTCATTCAAATCCGTGAAACCATTGATAGCGACTATCAGGTCGAAGGTGATCTGCGTCGTGAAGTCGCCATGAACATCAAGCGTTTGATGGACTTGGGCTGCTATCGCGGTCTTCGTCATCGTCGTGGTCTGCCGGTTCGCGGTCAGCGCACCAGCACCAACGCACGCACGCGCAAGGGCCCTGCAAAGGCCATTGCCGGCAAAAAGAAATAGAGGCTGAGTTATGGCTAAAGCATCAACGGCGCGTCCCCGTCGCCGCGAGCGCAAAAACATTGTTTCCGGCGTCGCGCACGTGAACTCAACGTTCAACAACACCATGATCACCATCACCGACGCCCAGGGCAATACGATTTCCTGGTCTTCGGCAGGTATTCAAGGTTTCAAAGGGTCGCGTAAATCGACCCCTTATGCAGCCCAGATGGCGGCGGAAGATGCCGGTAAAAAGGCTCAGGATCATGGCATGCAGACCCTTGAGGTCGAAGTGAAGGGTCCTGGTTCAGGTCGTGAGTCCGCACTGCGTGCTTTGCAGGCAGTCGGTTTCACCATCACGTCAATTCGTGACGTGACGCCGATCCCGCACAACGGGTGCCGTCCGCGTAAACGCCGTCGTGTTTAATTGAGGCGTTTAAGCGGTCTGGTCCAAACGGATCGCTATTTATCGGCCCCGGAATTCATTCGGGGCCGTCGTATAGAGTTAGGGCTCATTCGAGCCCATTAATGCATTAACGTGCCAGGCGTGAGGTCACAACCGTGATTCAAAAAAATTGGCAGGAATTGATCAAACCGGCGAAACTTGAAGTGGTTCCGGGGCATGATGCCTCGCGGTCTGCTGTTATTGTCGCTGAACCGCTTGAACGCGGCTTCGGTCTGACTTTGGGCAACGCTCTTCGTCGTATTTTGCTTTCGTCGCTTCGTGGGGGTGCCGTTACGGCGATCCATGTGGATGGCGTTCTGCACGAATTCTCGTCCATTCCGGGCGTGCGTGAAGACGTCACCGACATCATCTTGAACATTAAGTCTTTGGGCCTGCGCGTGCACTCCGAAGGCCGTAAAAAGATGACGTTATCGGTCGAAAAACCCGGCGAAATTACCGCAGGAATGATCGAAACCGGTTCGGAAATCGAAGTTATGGACCCGGATTTGGTTCTCTTCCATTTGGATGAGGGCAAAAAGGTCAACATGGAATTTACCGTTGATACCGGTAAGGGCTATGTGGCTGCATCTGAAAACCGCCCTGAGGATCCGCCCATCGGCTTGATCCCCATCGACGCTGTTTTCTCTCCGGTGCGCCGTGTCAGCTACAAGATCGAAAACACCCGCGTTGGTCAACAGACCGATTTGGACAAGTTGGCGCTTGAAGTTCACACCAACGGTTCGGTTACGCCCGATGACGCCGTGGCTTTGGCCGCGCGCATTTTGCAAGACCAGCTGCGTTTGTTCGTCAACTTCGAAGAGCCCGTCGTGGCCAGTGCCGAAGAAGACATTCGTGACGAGCTGCCGTTCAACAAGAACTTGTTGCGCAAAGTCGACGAGTTGGAATTGTCGGTTCGTTCCGCCAATTGCCTCAAGAACGACAACATCATCTACATCGGCGACTTGGTTCAAAAGACCGAAGCCGACATGCTCCGCACCCCGAACTTTGGGCGCAAATCCTTGAACGAAATTAAGGAAGTGCTGTCGCAGATGGGTCTGCACCTGGGCATGGATATCCCCAATTGGCCGCCCGAAAACATCGAGGACTTGGCCAAAAAGCTTGAAGAGCCTTACTAGTCTTTGGATTAAAGCCGTAGGGAGCTTTCAGCTCAGGACCATTTTGGTCCACACCCGTCGTACCCGTTCCTCTGAGGTCCCTTTGGGATTTCAGGGGCGAGGCGGCGGGCTTTGCAATCGGACCCTTGCGTGTGCTCACGGATGTGTGTGCACTCTGGGGCCGGATAGAAAATAGAAGGAGTTACCGTTATGCGTCATGGCAACGGCTTACGTAAACTGAACCGCACCTCCAGCCACCGTAAAGCTATGTTTTCGAACATGGCGGTGGCTATCTTGACCCACGAGCAGATCAAAACCACGCTGCCCAAAGCAAAAGAAATGCGTCGCATCGCCGACAAAATGATTTCGCTTGGCAAACGCGGCGATCTGCATGCCCGTCGTCAGGCTTTTTCCTACCTGCGTGACGATGCAGCGGTCAAAAAGTTGTTTTCTGTCTTGGCAGAGCGTTACAAAGAACGTCCCGGTGGTTACACCCGCGTTCTCAAAGCTGGCTTTCGTCATGGCGATTGTGCCCCGATGGCTTACCTGGAGCTGGTGGATCGCGATCCCGAAGCCAAAGGCGCCGCCGATAAGGCCCGTGTCGCCGCCGAGGCTGCAGCCGCAGAAGATTGAGCGCTTGCAAGTTAGGTATTCGAAAAAAGGCAGCTTTAGGGCTGCCTTTTTTTGTTTCGTGGGAGCATTGGGTCTTTGCTCAACACAAGGTATAATGCCTCCGGTTTGAACCATTAAGGATTGCACCCCCATGAAACCGACCCTTTCGGCCCCAGACAATCGTGAAGAGCGGCCCCACAAGGGAGCCGAAGATAAGCTGTCTGCGCGGGTGGTCGAAATTCATCAAGAGATCAAGTCGTGGCTGCCCAGCCTCAACCGCATTGCGGTGGCGCTTTACGACCCTGAAACGGATGTGTTGAAGACCTTTGTCAACTCTTCCGACCACGGCAGTCCGAATGAGCATTATGAAGCCGCGTTGAAAGACGTGCAGTCCCTGTCCCAATTGGCCGAGGATCGGTTGCCCCGGACCCTCAACGATCTGACGGTTTTGGCCAAGGGGGACGGTGAACATACGCAAAAAATTCTTCAAAAGGGCTATCTGTCGAGCCACACCGTGCCCATCGTCCACAACAACGTGTTTCACGGTTTTGTTTTTTTCAATGCGTCAGAGACGGGATGTTTTACGGACAGCGTCGTGTACAAGCTCGGAGTCTATGCCCAGCTGGTGGGATTGCTGAGCATCACCGAGTTCAACGCCATCCGCACCTTGCAGGCGGCGGTCAAGACGGCGCGGGAAATCTCTCAGTTTAGAGACGAAGAAACGGGCGGTCACTTGACGCGGATGGCGAATATTTCGCGTGTCATTGCTTTAGCTATGGCCGACAGCCACGGCCTGAGCGATGAGTTTATCGAATATTTGTTCCATTTTGCACCGCTGCACGATATCGGTAAAATTGCCATCCCTGACGGTATTTTGTTGAAAGAAGGGCTGTTGACCGACTTCGAGCGCGAAACCATGCAAACGCACGTTGCCAAAGGTATGGAAATCGTTGGCAAATTGATCAGCGGCTTTAAGATGGAAAGCATGCCCAAGATCGATATGTTGCAAAATATTGTCTGGTGTCACCACGAGGCCATGGATGGCAGCGGTTACCCTCAAGGCTTGCTGGGCGACCAAATTCCCCTGGAAGCCCGGATTATTGCCGTCGCGGATGTGTTTGATGCGCTGACCAGTGCGCGGCCTTATAAAAAAGCCTGGACCAATACCGAGGCTTTGGACTTCTTAAAATGCAAGAGCCCAAAAATATTCGATGAGGAATGCGTGTCTGCTCTGGCCAACCACATAACCAAGATTGAAGAGATTCAGAAGAGATTCCATGAAGATATGTTCGGTTAATTTTATGCGTGCGGGTGCATTGTGCGCCTTGTTTATCGCCAGCGTGTTGACGTCTGTTGGGCTGACGGCGGTTCCCGGCTTTGCCCAAGAGCGCGCCGCGCCACAAACGCGCCAACAAGTGCAATTGAGTTTCGCTCCTCTGGTGAAGCAAGCTGCACCGGCGGTGGTCAACGTGTTTACCTCCAAGACGGTGCGCACCCGCAATACGGTGCCGCTGTTTGACGATCCTTTTTTCCGTCAATTTTTTGGCGACAACGCGCAGCGCATCATTCCCGGACCCGAAAAGAAGGTTCAAAACACTCTGGGCTCTGGGGTGTTGATCAGGGGCGACGGGTTGGTGGTCACGAACAACCACGTTCTTGAGGGCGCCGAAGAAGTCAAAGTGGTGCTCAATGACAGACGTGAATTCGCCGCCAAGATTTTGGGCAAGGATGAGCGCACCGATCTTGCCGTTCTCAAATTGGATCTCAAAGGCGAAACCTTGCCGTTTTTGCAATTGAGTGATTCCGACCGGTTGGAAATCGGTGATTTGGTTTTGGCCGTTGGCAATCCGTTTGGGGTCGGCCAAACGGTCACCAGCGGCATCGTGTCGGCGTTGGCGCGTACCGCTTCGTCGGTATCGGATCTCAATTCCTTCATCCAAACCGACGCGGCCATCAATCCCGGCAATTCCGGCGGTGCCTTGGTGGATATGTCGGGAAAATTGGTGGGCGTTAACACGGCGATTTTTAGCAAAACCGGGGCTTCGAACGGGATTGGCTTTGCGATTCCGTCCAATATGGTCAAACGGGTGGTGTCGGCCCTGGTGACCACCGGCAACGTGGTGCGCCCGTGGTTGGGGGCCAAGGGCCAGGGTGTGACGGCAAATATCGCCGAAAGCTTAGGCATGAAGCGTCCGTTTGGCGTGATGATTACCGAAGTCCATGAGGGCGGCCCTGCGGCCCGTGGTGGCCTTAAGGTTGGCGACGTGTTGCTGGGCGTGAATGGCAAGGAAGTGCGCGATGGGCAGAATTTGCGCTTCATCATCGCCACCCTTGAAGTGGGTGGCAAGGCCAGCGTATCGGTGATGCGGCGCGGCGGTCCGGTGTCGCTTGAAATCGCCTTGGAAGCGCCCCCGGAAATCCCTCGGCGGGAAGAGACCTTGTTGCGCGGTCGTCACCCGTTCGAAGGGGCTGTGGTCGCCAATTTATCCCCCAAGCTGGCCGATGAATTGGGTCTTGAGCACGAACAAACCGGCGTGATCGTGTTGGCGTTGGACCGCAAGGGCAGTGCCGCACGCTTGGGCTTTGAGCGTGGCGATATCATCTTGAAGCTGAATGGCGAGGTGGTGGCGTCGGTTAAAGATCTTTTGGGGATGTTGCGCGAAACCGCGTCAACCTGGGTCATCCGGATTGAACGGGATGGGCAGGAAAGCAATATCGTGATCCGGTGATACACAATGACGTCTTTGTTTGAAGATCAGGCCTCACGTCCCTTAGCGGACCGCTTGCGCCCGGCCACCTTGGATGAGGTCGTTGGCCAGGAGCATTTGCTGGCCGAAGACGGGCCGCTGGGGCGCATGGTGAAGGCAGGGCGTCTTTCAAGCTTGATCTTGTGGGGGCCGCCCGGCACCGGTAAAACCACCATCGCCCGTTTGCTGGCCCAGCATACCAAACTCTCCTTTGAGCCCCTGTCGGCGGTGTTTTCCGGCGTTGCAGACTTAAAGAAGGTTTTTGCCCGGGCCAAGGAACGTCGTGAAGCGGGGCAGGGGACGCTGCTGTTCATCGATGAAATCCACCGTTTCAACCGGGCCCAACAGGACGGTTTTTTGCCGTATGTCGAAAACGGCACGGTGGTGTTGGTGGGGGC
>JGI11705J14877_10000295_pt1 | contig 31768 bp, 38 predicted proteins | sample Etolaghawater15m_FD_14877 | JGI IMG/M metagenome (IMG submission 14877)
AGCCGGTAACGCCCGTTTTACCTGTTTTTCAATCAGGCATCTTTCTACAATCAAACGCGAATTCTTGAATAGACAGGATTTTCAGGTAATTGTCAAGCTCTTTTTGATCTCCGTTCACGACCGAAGAAGGGCACCAGACCCTTCCGTTGTGCTTGACATTCCACGGTATCTCAATTATCTATTGAAGTATTTTGGTTCTCTGGATACACCTTTCGGGCGGTTGGACAACGCCTGTAAATGATTTAAATGTATGGATTAAGGGAAACTTTACATGGAATATTCAACCAGTCCGGAAGGGGAGCGGTTCAACCTGCCCACCGAAGAAGAACATGCATCAGAATTTGAGCGGTTGCAACAGCTGGCGCAGGAGCATCGTGACCAGGGACGTGAAATTGTCGTGGTCATGGGTCTCGGGTTTGTGGGGGCTGTTATGGCCGGTGTTGTGGCAGACGCTGTTGACCCCGAAACCGGGAACGCCAATAAGTTCGTCATCGGCATGCAGCGCCCCAGTACGCGAAGCTACTGGAAGATTCCCCTTTTCAACCGCGGCGTATCCCCCATCAAGGCGGAGGACCCGGAAGTGGCGCCTCTGATCGAACGGTGCGTCACGCAGAAAAAGACCCTCACCGCAACCTTTACCCATGATGCTCTTTCCCTTGCGGACGTGCTGGTGGTGGATGTGCAGTGCGATTTCTTAAAGGAGGAACTGGGCAACCTTAAATCAGGATTTGCGGAAATCGGAGCACTTGAAGGAAGTTTTAAGATCATCGGTGAAAAAATATCCCCCCACTGCCTTGTTTTGATTGAAACCACCGTTCCGCCGGGAACCACGGAGTATGTGGCTTTCCCTCTCATCAAGAAAGGTTTTAAAGCAAGAGGGATTGAGACGGATCCGCTTCTGGCCCACAGTTATGAGCGGGTTATGCCCGGAAAAAATTATGTGCGGTCGGTGCGGGATTTCTGGCGGGTCTGCAGCGGCATCAACCCTGAAAGCCGGGAAAAAGTGACCCGGTTTCTCTCCCAGGTCCTCAATGTGAAAGATTTTCCCCTGACCGTGCTGGACCGGCCCATCGAAAGTGAAACCTGTAAAATCGTGGAAAACAGCTATCGGGCCACCATTCTGGCCTTTCTGAACGAATGGAGCCTGTTTTCCGAAACCAACGGAGTGGACATCGTCAAGGTCATCGACGCCATCAAAATTCGGCCCACTCACAGCAATATCCTTTTTCCAGGCCCCGGCATCGGCGGTTACTGCCTTCCCAAAGACGGCGGCTTAGGGATGTGGGCCTACAAACATCTCATGGGATTTGAAAATGATATTTTCAAGATCACTCCCGCGGCCATCAACATCAACGATACCCGGGCCCTTCATGCCGCCCAGCTGGTTCGCGATGCTTTAAGGAACATGGGGCGCATCGTTGCCGCCAGTCAAATCACGCTGCTGGGGGCAAGCTATCGTGAAGACGTGGGGGATACCCGGTATAGCGGCAGTGAGATCATTGTACGAAAGCTGACCGAAATGGGCGCCGAGATTAAAGCGCACGACCCCTACGTGCAGCACTGGTGGGAACTGGAAAAACAAGATTCCTATCCGGCCGTGGGCGCCAGCTGGTCCCGGTTTTTCCGTAACCAGGATCATTTCTCCGATTTTAAAATGACGGAAGATCTAGGCCGTGCCCTGAAAGGTGCCGATGCGGTCATCCTGGCCGTTCGCCATCAGCCTTACTTAGACCTTTCACCCGACGATGTGGTGGAAATGGCAGGCGCCCCTCTGGCCGTGGTGGATTGCTTCGGTATTCTGGATGATCAGAAGATCCGTCGGTATTTTGAGCTGGGCTGCGAAGTGAAAGGGATGGGACGAGGCCACATCAAGCGGATCAAGGACAGCGTCCTCAAAAAGTAAACCTTATTTTAAGGAGGGTAATGATGAAAAGACTGGGTTTTTTTCTCTGTTTCTGGGTCTTTATGCAATTCCTGGGGCTTACCTGTCCTTCGTGGGCAGATTCCATCAAGATTCCCGTGGCCGCACCCTTTACAGGGCCCCTGGCCTCTTTCGGCGAAGGAATGAAAAACGGCGCGATGCTCAAAGCGGAAGAAATCAACGCGCAAGGGGGCATCAACGGTCAACAGGTTGAAATTCTATTTGAAGACGAACTGTGCGATCCCAAAGAAGCCGCCACGGTGGCAACCAAGCTGGCTGCGGACCCTGCCGTATCCATTGTGGTGGGGCATCTCTGCAGCTCCGCATCCCTTGCGGCCCTTCCCATTTACAAAGAAGCCAAACTACCCGCCATATCGCCAGCCTCTACCAACATCAACCTCGCCAAGAGCAGCCCCTATTATTTCAGAAACGTTTACAAAGATGACTTTCAAGGGCTCTTCCTGGCCAAATATGCCAAGGACATCAAGGGTTACAAAAAGGTGGCCATCTTTTATGAAATGAATGACTACTCCATGGGATTGATGAATGCCTTTCTGAAACAGGCCAAGAAAAACGGCATCCGAATTCTGGGAAAAGAAGCCTATACGGCCGAAACCACGGATTTTAAACCTCAACTCACCAAATTCAAAATGATGAAACCGAATGCCATCTTTATTCCCGGGTATGCCCCTCAGGGGACCCTGATCATCAGCCAGGCCAAAAGTCTGGGGATGAAGAATGTGGATTTTCTGGGCGCCGATGGGTTGGACGATAATCTCATGCTGAAAAATCCGGACACGGAAGGTCTTTTTGTAACGACCCCCTTTATTCCCGACAAAGCCGGCCCGAACGCCGCCGCTTTTATCAAGGCGTATCGGGAAAAATTCGGAATAGATCCCAACTGGTTTGCGGCCAATACCTATGATGCGGTTGGCATTGCCGCAGCAGCCATCGCCAAAGCGGGTCAGGACCGAGAAAAAGTGCGAGAATACCTGGTTTCCATTGACACCAAAGAAAAAGCCTATGACGGAGTGGCGGGCAAAACCTATTTTGATAAAAACGGGGATTGCCTCAAAGAAGCCTTCGTCAAAGAAATCAAGAACGGCAAATGGGTGGGCGCTGAAAAACAACTTCAGTAATTAAATGGAAAGCCTTCTCGATCAGTCGAGTCTTTTTCTGCAACAACTGGTAAACGGCATCACCCTGGGAGGGGTGTACGCCCTCATTGCCGTCGGCTACACCATGGTCTACGGGGTGATTCAGCTGATCAATTTCGCCCATGGCGAAGTTTACATGCTGGGCGCTTTTCTGGCCTATACCCTGGTGGCCGTTGTGGGAATGCCCTTTTTCCCGGCGTTCGTACTGACCCTGATCATCTGCGCCGTTCTGGGCGTTGTGCTCGATTTTGTGGCCTATCGTCCCTTGCGTAAAGCCCCTCGACTGGCCGCGCTGATTACCGCTATCGGCATGTCGATTTTTCTTCAGAACATGGCACTTCTGATCTGGGGCAGCCAAATCAAAAGCTACCCCAGGGAAGTTCTGCCCGCTTTTTTTTCCGAAGCAGCGATCACCATGGGTGATGTAACGTTGAGCTGGCTTCAGATCTTTATCCTGTCCATCACCCTTCTGTTCATGATTATCCTGCATCTCACCATTCATAAAACCCGGATCGGCATGGCCATGCGCGCCATTTCCCAGGACAAAACCGCATCCGCCCTCATGGGCATCGGCGTCAACCGCGTTATTTCTTTCACCTTTGCCATCGGCTCTGCCATGGGCGGCATGGCGGGGATTCTGGTAGGGCTCTATTACAATGCCATTTTCCCCACCATGGGTTACGTGGCCGGTATTAAGGCTTTTGCGGCGGCAGTCCTGGGCGGCATCGGCAGCGTTCCCGGCGCCATGCTGGGGGGAGGGGTTTTGGGGATTGCAGAGGTGATGGGCGCCGGCTACATCTCCTCCGAATACCGGGACGGCATTTCCTATGCCGTCATGATCGCCGTGATCCTATTCAAACCTTCCGGACTTATCGGGAAACAGCTCGGGGAGAAAGTGTGATGCCCCTGTTCCACAGGAATCCTCGAATTCTTTTTTTGGCCATACTGTTTCTGGCCATCATTTTGCCCTGGGTTCCCCTGGGGGTTTCCTCCAATTACCTGCTGAGGGTTCTCACCACTGCGGTCCTGTATATGATTCTCGCACTGGGGCTGAACATTGTTCCAGGATTCACCGGCCTTCTGGACCTGGGATATGTGGGGTTTTACGGCATCGGGGCCTATACGTCAGGACTTTTGGCCATTCATTACGATCTGAGCCTGTGGGTGATTCTGCCCCTGGCAGCGGCAAACGGGGCGCTCTGGGGTGTCCTGCTGGGAGCGCCCACCCTTCGGCTCACAGGGGACTATTTTGCCATTGTAACATTCGGGTTTTCCGAACTGGTGGTGCTGCTCATACGAAATGAGCTCTGGCTTACCCGCGGCCCCATGGGACTGCCCGGAATCTCGGCCCCTTCCATTTTCGGGTACACCTTAAGCCAGGGATGGCAGTACTTTTATCTGGCACTTTTTTTGTTGCTGGTGGTTCTGGTGGTGGTAGTGCGCTTGGAGAACTCCCGGCTTGGAAGGGCATGGTTCGCCATTCGGGAAGACGAAATCGCCGCCCAGTGCTGCGGCATCAACCTGATTCGCTACAAGGTGATGGCCTTTGCCGCCAGCGCCGCCATAGGCGCCATGGGCGGGGCCTTTTATGCCAAGTGGTTTCGGTTCATCCATCCGGATATGTTCAAGTTCTGGGAATCCATTCTCATCCTGTGCCTCATTGTATTTGGCGGCATGGGCAGCATTTCCGGCACCATGCTGGGGGCATTGATTCTCATTCCCCTCACCGAAGTCCTCCGAACGGCACTGCCCCAGAGCATGTTCAATGCACGATATCTGATTTACGGGCTGTTGCTGGTCATCATGATGCGGCTCAGGCCCGAAGGGCTCATCCCCTTTCAACTTTCCAGAAGTCGCAAAGCGGAACAGGCAAAAGCGCGGCTGCTGGGTGGTGAGGAGTAGAAATTCAATGGGGACGCTTCTCAAGGTTAAAAATTTATCCAAGTCCTTTGGTGGACTGCTGGCCTTGAAAGAGATCACCCTAAAGGTAGCGCCTCAGCAGATTGTGGGGATCATCGGCCCCAACGGCGCCGGAAAAACCACCTTTTTCAACTGCCTCTCCTGTCTGTACCATCCCACAGACGGAGAAATCGAATTTGACAACACTCCCCTGGCGACCCCCGTATCAAACAGTGTCAAAAAACGGGTTCGAATATCCGCCATTGTATTTTTAATACTGGGTTTCATTCGGCTGCCCCTTTTCTGGTCTTTTTTCCTGCCCAAAACATTTTTCAAGGTGGAGTTGTTCCTGCTGGGGATTTTCATCCTGTCCATTCGCTTTCTGCTGGTTCGGGGTCTTTTGCGGCACGAAATCTGGGCATGGGGACTCATGTTCATTTTCCTTTTGTCGGACGTCTGTTTTGCCCTGCTGTTTCTCACCCGGCTGGACCCATCGAATACCTTTTTTCTGACCCCCGTACCGCTTCATTATATTGCCATACCATGGGGGGTGGCGGCAGGGCTTTTCGGCTTTTATTTTATCGGGTTGCTGTGCACTCAGAACGTCCGCGGGCTTTTTGGATTCAGAACCAGCCCGGATGCGGTTTGCCGAATGGGGATGGCCAGAACATTTCAAAACATTCGTCTCTTTTACAACCTGAGTGTGTTGGATAACGTCAAAATCGGCCGCCACGGCCGCTTGCACTCCGGATTGGGCAAAACTCTTTTAAAAACCCGTTTTCAGCGAAAAGAGGAGGTCGCCGTCGAAAAAGAGGGGCTTCAATTTCTGCGCTTTGTGGGTCTTGAAGATAAAGCCTTTGATTTGGCCGATACCCTGGCTTATGGAGAACAGCGCCGCCTGGAAATCGCCAGGGCGCTCTCAACGGAGCCGAAACTTCTACTCCTTGACGAGCCGGCTGCCGGCATGAATGCCAGGGAATCGGAAAACCTGATTCAACTGGTTAAAAATATCCGTGAGGACGGCACAGCCGTTCTGATCATTGAACACGATATGAAGGTCATGATGAACCTTGCGGATTACATCTACGTCTTTGATTACGGTCGGCTGATCGCTGAAGGGACGCCCGATGCGGTTCGAGAGAACCAGAAAGTCATCGACGCCTACCTTGGAGGGGGCAAAGACGTATGTTGAAGCTTGAAAATGTGCACAGTTATTATCGAAAAATTCATGCGCTCAAAGGCATCACCTTTCATGTTAAGGAAAAAAGCATCTGTTGCCTGATCGGGGCCAACGGGGCAGGTAAATCCACCACCCTCATGGCCATCAGCGGTATTCAAAGCATCAACGAGGGAAGGATCACTTTTCAAGGGGACAAGATCGACAAGCTGCCACCCGAGGAGATCGTTCGGCGGGGGATCGTGCAGGTGCCTGAAGGGCGCCGCATTTTTCCGGACCTCACGGTAAGGGAAAATTTAATCCTGGGCGCCTACCTGCACCGGGACCGGAAAAAGACAAAGGCCCTGGTGGAAAGTGCCTTTTCCCATTTTCCCATCCTGAAAGAACGAAGAGGGCAAACCGGCGGCACCCTTTCGGGCGGAGAGCAGCAAATGCTGGCCATCGCCCGGGCGCTCATGTCGTCTCCCAGGCTCCTTCTGCTGGACGAACCCTCCTTGGGGCTTGCACCGCTCATCGTAAACCAGATCATGACCATCATCGGCCAAATCCGAGAAGACGGCTTGACCGTGCTTCTGGTAGAGCAAAACGCAAACGCCGCCTTGGAACTGGGGGACTACGGCTATGTCATCGAAACGGGCCGGGTGGTCCTTGAAGACCAAAGCTGTGAACTGCTCAGCAACCCAAAGGTTAAAGAGGCCTATCTGGGATAAAAAAACTTGAGGAAAACCTTGACGATTATGGAAGAAAGAAATGAAAACAAGAATAAAGAACCACTTCCCGGTCGAATGGAAGTATTGAGAGATCTGCCCGCGGATATCATGAGAAGCCTCAGCAAGGAAGAGATCCAGGCATTTCTCTTTGAAGAAATCTGGCCCGTATCTCTGAGCGAGAAACTGGAGCAGTATCTGGCCTGATGAACCCTTAGGACATCATCAGGCCCTTGATAGATACGGTCTATTCCCGCGTCATGGAGGCCCCGCATTTGGGACACGTCTGGTCGTAACAGGGCGTTCCCAATTGGTGGGCCGCCTTTTCACCGCAGCTGGGGCAAACGCAGTTGCCTCCCGGGCCCGCTCCCGTACCGCCACGGCCCTTGCCACCGCCGCCACCACCCCTCGGCCTTGACCTCCACCCATACCACGACCTGTTCCCGCACCCTGGCCTCCCGGTCCTGTTCCGTCTCCCCTTGGCATTTTAAATTCCTCCTTTTCGGTTGTTACTCGCGACAGTTTACCCTTATTTAAGGTTTGCGATCACATTTTCCCAAATGGTCCTGGCCTCCCGACAGGCTTCGCCCTGTTCATTAAATTCCACAATGGTCTGCCCCGCCACCATGGCCCGGGTGAAGTCTGGATCAAAAGAAACACGACCGATCGGTTTTACATTTTTTCCCTCGGCAAAGGTTTCAATGGATTTCCCCATTTCCGGGTTGAGATCGAATTTATTCACACACAGCATGGCCGGCACCTTGAAAAATGCCGCCAGTTCCGACACCCGCTCCATATCGTGTTTTCCGGAAACCGTGGGTTCAGCGACGATCAAAACCGCCGAAGCGCCGCCAATGGACGCAATGACGGGACAGCCCACGCCGGGGGGGCCGTCGGTAATCAGATACTCAAGCCCCTTTTCTTCGGCCAGTTCCTTGCCTTTCCCGCGAATAAGGGCCACCAGTTTCCCGGAGTTTTCCTCGGCAATGCCGAGGCGTGCATGGGCCATGGGGCCAAAGCGCGTGTGGGAAATATACCACTCGCCGCAGGTGTTAAGGGGAAACTCGATGGCTTTTTCGGGACAGAAATACCAGCAAACCCCGCACCCCTCACACTCGATTCCGTCGACCCCATAATTCTCGCTGATGGCATCCCATCGGCACAGCTCCCGGCACAGACCGCACTGGGTGCATTGATCCAAATTGATTTTCGCCGTGTGACCGGCATCAAAGTTGTGACGTTCTTTGATTTCGGGCGCCATGATCAAATGCAGATCCGCCGCATCCACATCCGCGTCGCACAGGACCTTGCTTTCGGCAAGTGATGCAAAGGCTGAAACAATGCTGGTCTTTCCCGTCCCTCCCTTGCCGCTGATGATTACGATTTCTTTCATGACAGGCTCCTTCCCGCAATTGCCGCGATGTCATGATACAATTGGACAAATTTTTCTTTCATTTCGGGCATGGCTGTAACAATCATGTCGCCCCTCGAATAGGCTTCGGCGATTTTTCGATCAAAAGGGATCTCCATCAGGACCGGAATATTTTCAGCTTTGGCATAGTCCAAAACCCCCTCATCCCCCATATCCGATCGATTAATGACAAGACCGCAAGGGATGTCAAGGATTCGAACGGCACCCACCGCCAGCTTTAGATCGTGAAGGCCAAACGGCGTCGGTTCGGTGACCAGCAGCACGAAATCCACCCCTTTCATAGCGGAGATCACGGGACAGGAGGTTCCCGGAGGCGCGTCAATAATGGTTAATAATTCGGGGCGGGCGTATGCTCGTACGGCCTTGATCAACGGGGGTGACATGGCTTCTCCCACCCGCAGTTTCCCATGGACGAATTCCACCCCGTTCAGCCGTCCGCTTTGAACAAAACCCAGCTCCCGCGTGGTCTCGGTGATGGCCTTTTCCGGGCACACTTCCATACACCCGCCGCAGCTGTGGCACATTTCAACAAAGGGTAAAACCGTTTCCCCGATCACCACAATGGCCCTGAATTGACAAATCTCCCCGCATTTGCCGCAAAGGGTGCATTTTTCCATGTCCACCTCAGGCACCGGGGTGGTGAAGGTGCGGGTCTCTTCCATTTGAGGCCGCAGGAAGAGATGGGCATTGGGTTCTTCCACATCGCAGTCCAGGATCTGGACCGGCGTATCCACCGAAATCGCCAAGTTCGTGGCGATGGTGGTTTTTCCCGTACCCCCCTTTCCGCTTGCGATACTGATAATCATCATGGGCTCCTTTAGCTGTGGCTGATGTCTCTCTGCCTGATCATATAATCATTGAGCGCTTCTTGAAGCGTTTCCGCGGCCAGAAAGGCGCAATGCCGGTCTTCTTCGGGAAAGCCACCCAAAAATTCAAGGATCTTCTCGCCGGTGATTTCAATGAGTTCATCTGGGGTTTTATCAAACGCCATTTCTGCTGCAAAGGATCCGCAAACGGCGCTGTTGCCGCAGCCATCCGTTTGAAATGATGCCTCCTGAACATGATCGTTTTGGAATTTTAAAAAAACTTCCATGGTGTCACCGCACGGTCCGGTAACCCGAGCATATCCATCCGGATCCTTCATGAACCCCATATAGCACATGTTCTGCCACCGCTCAAACGCCCGATCCCCATACAGAGACCGGGTATCCTCATAAATCTGATTCTGTAATCGGTCCGTGAAACGGTCCAAATTGTCACTCATCTGCTTCGGACTCCTCATCTAGGGTTTGAAATGGGCTCAATGATCGCACCGATTCTCCCCAGAAACCAGGGTCCTGGAGAGATATTGATTCGCCAAAGATTCCGGGGAATCCATGGGGGCTCCCATAATCACCTCAATGCCGTTCCCCTTAAGAAGCGCTTGGGCACTTTCACCCATTCCCCCCACAATGGCCACATCAGCGCCCTGCTCGTGAAGCCATTTGGGAAGAACTCCCGGTTCGTGGGCCGGTGGATTCCGCATTTCGGTTTTGACGATTTTTCCATTTTTCGTTTCAATAAACGCAAACTGCTCACAGTGCCCGAAATGAGAACTGAGTTTTCCCTCGCTCACCGGCACCACGAGTATTTTTTCTTCCTTGGGGCTTTTGTGAATAACTGGGAATTCCGGCTGGTTTTTAGGAGAACCGGCTTTTCGGTTCTTTGTCAACTCCACGATCAGCCCCACCATTTTGTTGAATTCCTTTGTGATGGGAAGTGTTTCATCATCCAGAATCTCCATGCTGCCGGTATCACCGTTCATGACCACCCGGGGTTCAAGGGGAAGCGTTCCCAGGAGCATGAGCCCCTCTTTTTTTGCGGTCAGCATGCCGCCTCGGGTTTTAAACAGATCAATGGTTTTGCCGCAGTGCGGACACAAAAGTCCGCTCATGTTTTCGACCAATCCGAGGATTTCCATGTGGACCTGGCGGCAGAAATTGATAGATTTTCGAACGTCCGCCAATGATACTTCCTGGGGTGTTGTCACAATCAGGGCTAACGCATCGGGAATGGTCTGCGCCACCGTCAGGGGCTCATCACCGGTCCCCGGCGGCGAATCGATAATGAGGTAATCCAGATCATTCCACTCTAGATCGGATACGAACTGCCGTATCACCCCGATTTTGAGTGGCCCTCTCCAGATGGTGGCCGCATCCTTGTTGTCTCCCAACAGGCTTTCGATGGAAATGACTTCCATATTGGGGAGATAGCTGACCGGCCGCGCCTTTCCGGAAGTGCCCTGTCCGAGGTTTCCCTTGAGTCCCAGCATACGGGGGATACTGGGACCGTGGAGATCCACATCCATGAGACCCACTTTGTACCCTTTTCGAGCCAGCGCCACGGACAGATAGGCCGCCACACTGCTTTTTCCAACGCCACCCTTGCCGCTCATAACCAGTATTTTATGTTTGATGCGAAGCAGGTGTTCTTTGATGACCATGTCCTGCATCTGGTGTTGATCCTGCTGGTTTTTATTTTCCTTTGCCATGAATTGCTAACCTCCGGTTTTTTTTAAATGGCCCTAGCTCACCACTATTGAAGGGCCTTTATCTGCTCTTGCAGTTGATTGACCTGGTCTTTCAGACGTTTCAATTCCTCTTCCCTGGATAGGGGGGCGGATTGAGACACCGTCCCTTGAGGTGCACCGCCCATGCCGCGACGACAACCGCCGCCCATACCCCGGCCACCGCCGCCACCCATTCCGCGTCCACCACCCATACCCCGGCCAGGCGTAACAGCGCCCGCGGCGCTGCCACCGTCCCCTACACCGCTCTCCCCGCCGGGGGCCGTACCGCCGCTGCCTCCCGCCATACCATGGTGATCCGCCACATTGGGCGTACTGGTCGATTTCAAATCACCGCTTTTATAGCGATCAAGGGCTTCTCGTACGGTTCCACTTTGCCCCAGAAAAATCTCTAATCCCGCGGCGGTAAGCGTCTTCACCGCATTGGGGCCCACATTTCCCGTCATGATCGCTTTAGCGCCTTTGGAGGCCACGAACTGGGCGGCTTGAATTCCCGCCCCACCACCGAGGGCGATACTTTCATTATCAAAGACCTCAAAATCCATATCCTCCGTTTCCACAATAACAAAATAAGCGCACCGACCAAAGCGTGAATCGATTTTTGAATCCAGAGTATTGCCACTACTGCTTACTGCAATTTTCATCTTCTCTCCTCCTCAGTTTTTTCCTGTGTTGTCTATCGCCGCATCCCGGCATTCGAAATCTGTTCTGACAAAGCCCATCCTTCAAATACGCATCGATGACCTCGTCAACCTGTCCCGCCACAAAGGGAATGATTCGAATTTTGCGGGCCTCTATCAGTTTGGCAAAAAAATCGGATACGCCACCGCAGATCAGGGTGACGACTCCCAGCTCTTCAAGTGTTGAGGCCCGCGAAAAAGGGGATGCGCAATCAAAATGCGCCAGGTATCTTTCGGTGACCACATGATTATGAATATCCACAATCAGCAAGGTGCGCGTGGCATCGAAAAGGGGCGAAATGCGATTTTCCCAAACGGTTACAGCCACCTTCATCTGTCATAATCCTCCAATGCATAAGGGGATAAGCAATTTACGTGCCGTTTTTATCGAAGGCCCATGGGAAATCGCAATAAGACAAGGATGGCAGATAGTTGCTGAAAGTTCAGAAGACTTTATCAGACACAAAAAACGACAGACAGGGTCTCTCGAATGAGACTCTACCGCTAAAGATAATCCCATTTTTGCGACTCTATGGCAGACCATTTTCTTTGGGTTCAACCTTCGTTTTATTTTTGGAAAATAAATTTAAATTGTCATTCCAATATGTTAAATTTGTTTGGACTGGCTACTACAGCTTGACCCATCGGAAATTGGCACAACTATTGATTATGTCTTAAATCATTCATCAGGAAGAATAGAGAGGAAACCGGGGAACGGATGTTTTGGCGGCGGTCTTTTACCAATAGAGACCGGCTTTCAATGGAACAGGAGGAAAAATGGCGATTCTTGAAGATTTGCTATCCACATTGAACTATGATGCTACCGTGAAAGATATCCGCCAGGGGATTTTTCATACCGGCGTCTTGACGCATAACTGTGGTTTGGCGGCAACCCTGCCGCACGATGCCCTTCGGCAGAAGCCTCCCATGGTTAAAGAACCCGGGGTTTTGTTGGAAAAGACCCCCCGGGAACTGGCCCGATTGGCCTATTCCCAGAGCATCCTTGAAGCGGCTATCGGTATGGCCACAATCAACTCCTTGTTGGAAACAGAAGCGGATTCCTGTATTGAACTCAATGCCGCTGAATTAATCAAAGAGAAGGGACGGGGCAAACGGGTGGCCATTGTGGGTCATTTTCCCTTTATTCCCCATGTCCGCAAGATTGCAAAAGAGGTCTTTGTTATGGAGAAGAACCCAAAAGAGGGCGATCTGGATGAAAGCGCTTCAGACAACCTGATTCCCCAGGCCGATGTTGTCGCCATCACGGGGACGGCCCTGACGAATCATACCCTGGATCACCTCCTTAAACTCTGCCAGCCGGGGGCCTACGTGGTTCTGCTGGGCGATACCGCGCCACTGACCCCGCTTCTTTTTGACCACAAGGTGGATGCCATCTCGGGCACAAAGGTGGTGGACACCGAACTGGCCTTGAAATGTGTGAGCCAGGGCGCTAATTTCAGACAAATCAGGGGTGTAAAACGGTTGACCCTGTTAAGATAGAAAAATGGCGGTTCACTCCGATTCTAATGCCGAAACAGAAAGACAACATCATGGAAACAATTCAGATCCTCATTGTGGATGACGAACGGGTCATCTGCGAAGGGTGTCGCATGGCGCTTGCGGAAGAGAACTATTCCGTTGACATTCACATGAACGGGAGGTCCGGACTCGAGGCCATCCTGAAAGGGAATTACCATGTGGTCCTGTTGGACTTGAAGCTGCCGGATCTGAGCGGCATGGATATTCTGAAAACCGTTTCTAAGGAAAAGCCGGGCGAGCACATTATTGTCATGACGGGTCACTTTTCCGTGCAAAACGCCGTTGAGGCCATGAAGTCAGGTGCCTTCGATTACCTGACCAAACCATTCTCCGACGATGAGCTTTTGATTGCCGTAAAAATGGCGCTTGAGAGTAAACGCTTAAAGGAAGAAAATTTATCGTTACGGCAACAACTTGCGGATCGCTACAGTTTCAAAAATATCATCGGAGAAAACACAAAAATCCTGAGGATCTTCGAAGGGATTGAGAAAGTGGCCCCCACCGACAGCACGGTACTGCTGTATGGGGAAAGCGGAACCGGTAAGGAACTTTTCGCCAGAGCCATTCATGCTCACAGCAAACGAGCTGCTGCCCGTTTTGTGGCCGCAGACTGCAGCACTTTCTCCTCCTCCCTGCTGGAAAGTGAACTGTTCGGGCATGTCAAGGGCGCATTTACCGGTGCCGTCAAGGATAAGGAGGGCATTTTTGAGATGGCCAATCTCGGCTCCCTTTTTCTCGATGAGGTCGCCAACCTGGACATGACCACTCAGGCCAAACTGTTGAGGGCCCTTGAAACCCATGAATATACGCCGGTCGGTGGCAACCGGCTTAAAAAATCAAACGTACGGATCATCGGCGCCACCAACCGGGACCTAAAGCAAATGGTTGATAAAGGCGAATTTCGGGAAGATTTTTTCTATCGCCTAAATGTTTTTCCAGTGTTTATTCCACCGCTCAGAGAAAGAAGAGATGATATCCCCAAATTGCTCTATCACTTTTTGAAAATGTACTGCCAACAGGTGGAAAAGCGCATTGATGGGTTTTCAGACGATGCGCTGGATTTTTTGATAAACCATGACTGGCCGGGCAATGTTCGCCAGCTCAAAAACGTGGTGGAACGTCTGGTGATTATGGCCGATGACGAAATTCTGGGTTATGGCAGCCTCACGGATCAATTGGATGTGGATCGGATTCAAACCCGCGGGCCAATTCCCGAAACACTGGATGAACTCAAAAGCGCCAAACAGGATATGCTGGAAAAGCAGTTCGGTCAAATTGAACGTGCCTTTCTTCAAAAAGCCCTGTCAGATGCTCAAGGGAACATCACCCAGGCATCTAAACGGGTGGGCATGCAAAGATCCAATTTTTCTGCCCTCATGAAAAAGCATCATCTTTCTGCGAAGACGCCTGAGTAAAATTATGGAAACTTCGCAGGATGTCAATGATCGAAAAAAGACTGAAAATGCCTTGTGCGAAACGATGCACAGTCTTGATGAACGCGTCAAAGAACTGAATTGTCTCTACGCCCTTTCCAATTTAATTGAAACGCATGGCATCTCGTTGGACGAGATAGTTCAGGGGACCCTTGACCTTATTCCCGCAGCCATGCAATATCCTGAAATCACATGTGCACGAATCACCCTTGAGGGGGAGGAATTCAATACAAGCAAATATGAGGAGACTAAATATCGGCAGGCTGCGGACATCATTGCCCATGGAGAAAAAATCGGAAGACTGGAGGTCGGTTATCTGGAAGCAACGCCAGGGGGGGAAAATGATCCTTTTCTGGAGGAAGAGAAAACCCTGCTAAATATCATTGCCAAGAGAATTGGAAAAATCGTTGAGCGCAAACGTGCGGAAGCAGCGCTATTTGAAACGGAGAAGCGGTTTCGCGATTTGGTGGAGAATTCAATTACCGGGATTTCCATTATTCAAAATGACCAGGTCGTCTATCAAAACCCCCTGCAGGAGAAACTCTTTGGCCCTTTACCCCGAAAGACAAAATTGGTGGAAATTGAGACCATTCACCCCGATGATATTGAAAAAGTGGAAGAATTTTACAAGAGGATGTCGTCAAGAATGGTTCGAATTCAGGAAACGGATTTCAGGTTTTACCCTTCGGAAAAAGTGGGGATCGGTCTTGACCTGAAATGGGTACATTGCCAGGCGAGCGCCATCGAATACCGGGGAAAAGACGCCATATTGGTCAATATGATGGATGTTACCCGTGCCAGGGAGCTGGAAACTTCTTTGAAGATTCAGGACAAGATGTCCTCCTTGGGGCGTGTGGCCGCCGGCATTGCCCATGAAATAAGAAATCCGCTTTCGGGAATCAATGTATATTTGAATACGTTGGAGAAAATTTACGATAAGGAAGAGAGTTTAGGAAAGGTAAGACAAATTCTGGGGATGCTCCAGTCGGCGTCAAATAAGATTGAGTCAGTGATCAGAAGAGTCATGGATTTTTCCAAACCGAGCGCACCCAGGTTGGTTCCGACAAACGTAAATCAGCCCATTGAAGATGCTATCGGCCTCGCTTCCGTCACCTTACGCAAAAGAGGCACCAAGATTAAAAAAAACCTGTCTGAAAGTCTACCAATGGTTCATGCGGATGCGCAGTCAATCGAACAGGTCATCTTAAATCTGATCACCAATTCAGCTGAAGCCATGAATAAGATGGAGGGTGTAAAACAAATAGAAATTACTTCGTCGGCTAAAAATGATCTTATTTTGGTAAAAATCTCCGACTCCGGTCCCGGCGTTCCCTTGAATATAAGAGAAAAAATATTTGATCCTTTCTACACCACCAAAACCGAAAGCACGGGGATAGGGCTAAGCCTCTGCCACCGAATCATTACGGATCATGGCGGATCGCTGACGGTTTCTGAAAGCAGATGGGGCGGGGCGGAATTTCGGATTGAAATCCCCATAAAGAAGCCGAAATTCTCAACACCCGAAACAAGGCGGGGTTAGTCCAATGACAAACAAGATAACCTATTCCATCTATATCGTTGACGATGAAGAGACCATCAGGGAAGGGGTCTCCATGGCCCTTGAGCCGGACTACCAGGTGAAAACCTTTTCCACGGCCGAGGCCGCCATCGAGGCCATGGAAAATGGATCTCCTGACCTTGTCTTGCTCGACATCGGATTGCCGGGCATGGATGGGGTTCAGGCACTCGGCATCATCAAAGGCTGCTACCCTGATACGATGATCATAATGATCACCGCATATGAAGATCTAGAAACGGTGATCTCCGCCATGAGGGTCGGGGCTTACGATTATGTGGTGAAACCGCTTCACATGGATGCCCTCGAAGTAAGCATTCGCAACGCCCTTCAAACCATCCGATTAAGGAAGGAGATTGAGACCCTACAGGAGAATTATCTCAAGGAGAACCTTCCATGTTTCATAGGGGAGAGTAAAGCCATCCAGGATGTAATGGAATTTATAGGGATGGTGGCCAAGAGCCCTGATACCCCTGTCCTGATCCTTGGGGAGACGGGTACGGGCAAGGAACTTCTTGCCAGCGCCATCCATTACAGAAGCCCTAATTTCAAAGGACCCCTGATGACCGTCAATTGTGCGGCCATTCCAAAAGACCTGATTGAGAGTGAACTCTTCGGGTATGAAAAAGGAGCCTTTAGCGGAGCAGGTGCAACTGGTAAGAAAGGCCTCATAGAGGAGGCGGCAAACGGGACCCTCTTTCTTGATGAGGTGGGCGATTTGAGTTTGGAAGCACAGGCAAAATTCCTTCGATTTCTTGAAGAAGGTGAATTTTACAAGGTTGGCGGGACAAAGAAACGACGAATTCAAACCAGAGTCGTCTCTGCCACCAACAAGGATTTAAACCACATGATAACAAAAGACCGGTTCAGAAAGGATCTCTATTTCAGGCTGAGCGTCATTAAGGTCCAGGTTCCATCGTTGAATGAACGCCACGATGATATTCTTCCCATCGCCATGCACTTCCTGTACGAATTTAGCCGCAAATTCGGGAAGACATTTACCGGCATTTCGCCCGGGGCTGAGAACGCATTAATGGTGCATAACTGGACGGGTAATGTCCGCGAGCTGAAAAACATTATTGAAAGAGGGGTTCTCATCGGGAAAGGGCCGGAACTGGAAGATAAAGATCTCAACATTAAGGTTCCGAATGAGGGTGAAGAATTTGGACCGGGCAAGAGCCATACAGCATTTCCGCCTCTTCCAGCTGCTGGTATCGACCTTGCCGCGATCCAGGAATCCCTGGACAGGCATTATATTGAAGCGGCCCTGAAAATGGCGGATGGGAATGAAAGCAAGGCTGCCAAACTCCTTAACATGAACCATCACACCTTTCGTTACCACCATCGAAAACTGCAAAAATAATAGATTCCTTTCGTCAATGGACTGAATTCACAATTCAGTTTGCTGGTATCTGTACGATTCTCTTGATTTCGAAAATATTCTACATGCCATTTAGCAATTCTTCTAAATCTGCTGTTCCTATGACTTCCTTCTGTATGGTAGGTGTGGCTAACGATTTGAATGTCCATGGTTTATACTGATAATGTTAGATGGTACGCATTATGCATTTGTAGAGGCAGAAGAGAAAACCGTTTCGTTCCAATTTTGAATAAATTGAAATGCCTAACTATATTTTGGAATTTTTCACGCTCGAGAGGTAAAGATGAACCTGTTCAACAAGCTCAAAAGAATGGAAATATTGCTTGTCGATGATGATGAATGGATAAGAGATTCCCTGGCCCTATACTTTGAAAGTGAGGGCTGCCATTTAACAACACTTGAGACTGCCGAAGAGGGCGTGGAAGCGTTAAAAAAACATGACTATGACATTTTGCTCACCGACTATAGATTGCCGGGCATGGACGGTCTGGAGTTTCTCAGACATATTCGTGGTATACAGCCGCATATCATGACGATCCTCATCACTGCATATAAGAGTGATGATATTGTTTCAGCGGCAATGAAATTGGGAATTCACGATTTTATCGAGAAGCCCTTTACCACCCAAACCATTGAAGAATCTTTAAAACGGTTGCTTAAGAGAGGAGACGGAACAGGACCGAGAGATCAGGGAACTGGAACAGGTAGAGTTGGACAACGCCGTTAAATTTCAATCAAATCAATCACAATTCAATCGGGAGGGTTAAACATGGCGATCAAGACGGAGCCGGAATATCGAGAACGTATGGACAAACTCAGTCCGAAACTCTATTTCGGCGGCAAACGGGTTCTGAATCTGAACAATCATCCGGTTAGCAGAGGCGTCATCGATGCGACCGCACGGGTTTACCAATTAACCACAGACCCGCAATATGCCGACATCATGACGGCCACATCCCATTTGACCGGCGAACCCATCAGCCGGGCACTGCATATTCATCAAAACAAGGAAGATCTTTTTAAACGTCTGGAAATGGCGCGTTTGAGCAGTCAGAAGCTGGGAACCTGCAACTATCGCTGCCCCGGTAATGAGATGCTTCCCTCCCTGGCGGCCACCACCTGGGAAATGGACCGAGACAAGGGCACGGAGTATCACCAGCGCTTCAACGCCTATATGCGCCATGCCCAGGAAAACGATTTGGTGGTGAGTGGGTCGGTGACGGACCCGAAAGGGGATCGCAGCAAAAGGCCCCTTGAACAGGACCCGGATTTTTATGTCCATGTGGTGGAAAAAAAGGCCGACGGCATTGTGGTAAACGGCGCCAAACAGCATGCCACAGGGGCCTATGCCGCCGATGAAACCCTTGTCTTGCCGGGCATTTCTTCAAAACCCGGAGAGGAAGACTATGCCCTGGCATTTGTCATTCCCAACGGAAGTTCGGGAATTACCTATATCGGGCAGTATAATCCTTTCAGCGTGGAACGAGAATATGAAGCGAATCCCAAGAATTTGGGAAATCCCCTCTACGGCCAACGCGAAACCTGCCTTATCGTTTTTGATCATGTGTTTGTCCCTTGGGAACGGGTGTTCATGTGCGGTGAAACCGAGTACACTCAGAAATTTATCACCCGTTTTGCCAAAACCCATCGCATGAATTGTGGCGGTGCATGCAAGGTGGGTTTCATGGATTTGATCATTGGGGCGACAAAGTTGATGGCTGAATACAACGGTTTATCGGAAGCATCCCATGTGGCACAGAAAATAACCCGCATGCTGCAGCTCAATGACACATCTCTGGCCTGTGCCACCGCCGCAGCCTACTTTGGCAAGGAAGAGCCGGAGGGTTCCGGTGTATTCATGCCCGATGAGACCATGGGCAACATCGCCAAACTGAACACCAATGACGGCTTCTGGGAAGTAATGGCCCTTGCAGGCGATATTGCAGGCGGCATTCCAGCAACAATGCCCAGTGAAAAGGAGCTGGAAAATCCTGAAACCATGGGTTATGTGGCCAAATATCTCAGGGCGGCCGCTCCTGCCCGTGAGAGGATGCGTATTGCACGATTCCTCCAGAACTGGGTGGCAGGACTTCACGGTCTCGGTACCTACCAGGGTTCCGGTCCTAACCAGAGTCAGTATGTGGCTTTGTACCGGATCGCTGATTTAGAAGGCAAAAAAAAGATGGCTCTGGATTTGGCAAACGCCATTTCTTAGACATAATTTTCGCTTGAAGTCTTTGATAAAACACACCTACACCATTGAAAAATCTTTAATACGGTTGATTAAAGAACGTAAACAAAGCCCAGCGTGAGGAGAGACCATATGAAAATCAACGACATAAGGAAGATGGCAAAACCTATGAATGTCAACACGTACAGGATGAAAAAAGAGGGGATTATCCGTGCAATTCAACAGGCGGAAAATAACTTGGCGTGTTTCGCCACGGAAAGGGTAATCATATGCAACGAAGATAAATGTTTATGGAGAGACGACTGTCTTTCCAGAGCATCGGCGCCCACGGCCCAAGCCTGAATCCTTTAACCCTGTAAAACAGAGGTTCGCGGTCCCACGAACCTCTGTAATCCTCGCTTTCATAGTTATCTCTTTCCACGCTCATTTAACCTTGTAGGGATTAACGGTCAAGACGGGAACGGAAGATCTTCTGACCACTTTTCGCGCCACACTTCCGAAAATAACATGCTCCAAACCCTTTCTCCCGTGGGTTCCCATGACCACCACATCTATATCTTCAGACTCAATGGCATTAAGAATTTCCTGGGCCGGATCGCCGTAGGCAATCTTCTTTTGAAAGTTGGGGCAACCCTGCAATTGCTCCTCGCAAACTTTGCTAAGGGCCTTTTCAGCACCCCTCAGAGCATCTTCCCGGTACTGCTCCAGGGGAATATGGGGGATATAAATCCCGCCGCCCCATTTGGCAAAATCCTCTACCACATGAAGCAGGCAGATTTCGCTTCCGTATTTCTCGGAAAGAGACATTACATACGGAATAACTTTTGATGAATTATCCATTAAATCAATGGGAAATAGAATTTTTTGTATTTTTACCATATCTACTACCTCCTTATCTAAATTATGTTTGCCCTCCCCGGGCTTTTGTTTAAAAAAGCTACAGACACCATTTTTTTTCAGGTGAAATCTGCCTGGATTGTTTTCCGGTAAACAAAAAATTCGTGCAGGTTTCAGGCAGCGTTTTCATATTGTCCCAAAACACGTCCCGTCCGAAGGGATCTATTTTTTTCAGGCAACCACAATGGATAAACACCCTCGAAACTTTGCGGCAATTTCTTTTCAAGTCATTGAATACTTCCCATGCGGATGTCCCATCAAAGTCGCCCGCAAGTTTCAGGTGAAGATTATCTCCGTTTTGATGCCTGAGGATTTTAAAATTGGATGCCATGACGTCATATTCCTCCGTTCAAACATTTTGGTGTACTTGGATTCGAAATAGTCGAACATGGAATCATCACAGCATAAAGCGTGCCACCCTAAACAGCCGGGAGCTTTCAGTCTAGAGATAAAAATACTCCAATTGCCTTTCGTTCGATAATCTGATTTTGCTCATTTCATGTGCTCGGTGTGTCAGGTATGCTACTGCTTGTAAACTCCATCGGAAGTTGAAGCATTGTAGACTTCAAAAGTTGTTGAAGTCAGTTATTCCACCACCCAGACCGTGCAGTTACGTGCGTGGTTTACAACCTTGCTTGAGATGCTTCCGAAGAGAAATTCCTCATTTCGCGAAAGCCCCTGCCTTCCTATCACGATGGTACTGTATTTGGTTTCATCTCTTTCCGATAGGATACATACCGCCATAGAGGGACAGTAGCGAAGCATTGAACGGACGGCTACATCTTTGGGATTAAATCCTTGCTTGATCAAGAGCTGACGGTACTCTTCCAACAACGCGTCCATTCTCAGCATGTGTTGAGTGAGCCATTTTTCTTTTTGGGTAGAGGTGGGGAAGTAATCTTCCTCCGGTTCGTGAACCACATGCAGGAGAATGATCTTGAACCCGGGTAGGCCTCCCAGAAGCTGCCCCACATAGGAGACCGCCCGACGAGCATTATCCGACTCATCTACCGCGATCAGGATATTTTTATTGAATTTTTTTTCCTTCTCAGTCATGTTTGCCCTCCTTAACAGCCGAACGCTTACGGCAAAGATTTGTGGCAAAGCAGAAAGCCATTTAATGGACACGGTACAAGATCAATGATCGTTTTTGACCTTTTCCAGATCCTCCAGAAGTTGTACCGTGTTCTCATAAAACCAATTGGCGCCTGTTGAAAAATGCATAAGGATCCGGTTGAGGGATTCGGGTATATAAGGATAAATCTTCTGGAGATTCACCACACGATGATTGAAAACGATATTCAGGTCCGCATCACTCAGTGCTCCGAGGCAAGGGTTTCCCTCCCTCCTGAGGTCCCGCAGCAACACATCTCCCATGCCCACCAGAAATACTAAGACATTGCCCAGGCCGAATAGATCATAGCCGTATATATTTTCCCTGTGCCGGTAATTGAAGTCAAAATCAATCCAGCGGTAATCACCCGTTTCCTGCTCGATCAGGATATGATCCCGCCGGATGTCTCCGTGCCGTTCACCATTTTCATGCAGAAAGCGGATAGCCTGCACGCATTCAAAAAAGTGATCCAGGATTCCCGGAAAGCGCTCATGGTAATAGGTCTCATGATCCATACCCATATTCCCCACATGGGCGGACAAAGTCTTTCCCTTGATAAAATCCAGAATGCGGATAAGATTTCCCTTTTCATCCCGGGTTGAATATCCGTGCATGAAGTTTTTGTGACCGGAGACCCGTTCAAGGATGCGGGCCTCCTTTTTGGGGCTTCGAAAACACTCAAATTCAATGTCTCCGATACGAGATATGAACTTTTCGTAAAAAACAAGTTTCATGATTTTCAAGGCGCCGTTTTCCAGATCGATTGCCCGCTTGACCCAGAATTTAACTTCATCATCGAGCCCGAATCGTTGTTCTTTGGCATTATGGCGAATGAAATAGGGTTTCCCGTTCAGGATCACCACGTCATCATATTCCACCCGAAAAAAATCGCTGGTATCATTATGAATTCGAAAACCCCGGGGCACCCGATTGGGAGGGACCCATCGGGAAACCATCTGTCTGAGAGTATCCTGGGAGGGCATATTGCTCATGAGCGATCGTCTCTATTGTAATATAAGGAATCCGTTGTTGCGGCCAGTCGGCGAAAAGGCGAGTTCCTCAGACTCTAAGCTGTTCACTGTCCATTTCGGCTTTTCTCCTTACCAAGTGTTGAAAGATTATGTTATTTTCACCAGCACAAATCGTGCCGGAAAACCGGGCCATTTTCAAAGCGTCAGGTTTTATGCATTTACACTCAGCCGCTCATACCGTGGAGAACATAGGAAGATCAGGGTTGTGTCTCAAAATTAAACCTCATTGCTCAGCCAAAATTAATTTGAACTTTTAATCATTCCATATTCCCATATGCAGAATCACATCATCAAGAGGCACCTCTCCAATAGTAATCTAAGCCTTTTGAATCAGTTTTCGAAATTTTAAGAAAGGAAATTTCGCAGTTTTCCTAAATCAGGTTTCATGACAGAATCATCCTTAGATGCCGTTAAGGCTTAATGGTTAATCTTATATCATTAAGCCATGTTTTAATATGATGGCACATTTTATGCTTTTGTTAATGTAAAAGTGAAAAACCAAGAATGGGCCGTGGAAAAGGGATGAACCAAATTCTCAATTCCTCGTTGCTAAGGATATCTTCCATGGATATGGCGGATTGCATACACACATTAAATAAAGAGATCAGGTGTTGTAATAAATGCAGGCTGGCGAAATCCCGAAAAAACGCCGTCTGCGGGGAAGGTGATCTATCTGCTCAAATTTTGTTCCTTGCCCAGGCTCCGGGAGAGAATGAGGATAGAGAAGGAAGAATGTTCATTGGACCTTCCGGAATGGTTTTGAATGAAATGTTGCGCCGAATTGAGATGGACAGAAAAGATATTTATATGACCAATCTCATAAAATGCCTGCTCCCCAAAAACAGAAAGCCGAAGGCGGACGAGATTGAAACTTGCGGTCGGTACCTGGAGCGCGAGATAGATGTGGTAAGACCTGGAACCATCGTCCCGATGGGCTATTATGCAACTCGATATTTATTTAAAAAATATGGGATTGCATACCCGTCCAAAGCGGAATTCCATAGGGTCTATGGCAACATTTTTGTGGCGGGCGATCAGGAGATCATTCCTGTGCAGCACCCTGCCGCCCTTCTTCACAACCCTGCCATCAAAGATGACATGATAAAAAACTACAACATCCTTCGGGACCGTGTCCGGACTGTGGCGGAAAAGAGCGCCGGATTCGATGGGGAGACTTTGTACCTATGATTGCTTTCGGCCCTGTCCCATCCAGGCGTTTGGGAAGAAGCCTCGGAATCAACAATATCCCACCCAAGATATGCACATATTCCTGCGTGTATTGTCAGTTGGGAGGTACAAAAAAAATGCGGTTTGAACGGCGTGTGTTCCATGCCCCGGAGGAGATCCTGAGGGATGTTAAAGACAAAATTGGAAAGACCGGAGAAAAAGGTGGATCTATCGACTACTTGACCTTTGTCGCCGACGGGGAGCCCACCTTGGATATTAATCTAGGCCATGTGATCGATCAGCTAAAGCCATTGGGATTCAAGATCGCTTTGATCACCAACGCCTCGCTCATATGGCAAGAGGATGTGAGGGAGAATTTGATGAAAGCGGATTGGGTCTCTCTTAAGATAGATGCTACGCGAGAAGACATCTGGAGAAGGATCAATAGGCCCTATGGGGCGTTACAATTAGCTTCGATTCTCGATGGAATGCTCGAATTTGCGAAGGACTACAGCGGAAAATTGGTAACCGAGACAATGCTGGTAAAAGGTCTCAATGACAGCGAAGCCATGCTAAGGGAAATCGCCGGATTCCTGGATCGTTTGAGACCAGCCAGGGCCTATTTATCAGTGCCTACAAGGCCGCCCGCGGAGGCATGGGCACAACCTCCTTCTGAGGAAATCATCAGTCGAGCTTATCATATCTTTAACGACCGGATTGATCGTGTGGAATATCTTATAGGCTACGAAGGTAATTCCTTCGCTTTCACGGGGAACGTCGAGAAAGACCTACTAAGTATCACTGCCGTTCATCCCATGCGGGAGGAGGCTATGGGCGATTTCCTGGCGCGTGCCGGGGCAGACTGGTCTGTCATAGAGAACCTGATCGAACGTGGACAACTGATCGAGACGAGGTACAAAGGACGATGCTTCTATATGAGAAAACTTCGTGCAAAACGTGTTGGGTAAATCTTCACTGACTCGGAACTTTGATAAGGTTTTCAGCAGTGGCTGTACTGAGGTCCCTGGTCGAATCAATAGAAAAACAAACAGTTATTTTAAAAATTCTTACGGTCAAGAAGGCGATAAGTATGGATCTTAAAAAGAATGATGTTGTAGCACCTCTGGATATTCCAAAGGCGGTGAGAGAGAACTATATTAAGAATTATCGATCGATTACAGGAAACAGCGGCCGATTGATGTTGTTTGCAGGCGATCAAAAGGTAGAACACTTAAATAACGACTTTTATGGCGAAAGGATTCACCCGGATGACGGGGATCCGGAACACCTATTCAGGATTGCAAGTCAGGCTAATATAGGTGTTTTTGCGACCCAGCTTGGGCTAATTGCCAGATACGGCAGTTCCTATGCCGATGTTCCTTATCTGGTAAAGCTGAATTCCAAAACAAATCTTGTCAAAACGTCCCAGTCCGACCCATTCAGCAATCAGTGGTTGGATGTTGAACAGGTGGTAGATTTTCGTGCCAACAGCGGGTTAAATATCTTGGCGGTAGGCTATACGGTCTATTTGGGAAGTGAGTATGAGTCCGAGATGCTACATCAGGCAGCCCGGATTGTCTCCAATGCGCACCAGCATGGGTTAATATCCGTATTATGGATATATCCCCGAGGTAAGGCGGTAGCCGATGAGAAAGATCCCCATCTGATTGCTGGCGCCACAGGTGTGGCCGCATGTCTTGGTAGCGATTTTGTTAAGGTGAATTATCCCAAAAAAGAAGGTTATGAATCAAAAGACATATTTAAGGAAGCCGTGCGGGCAGCAGGTCGCACGAGGGTCGTTTGCGCAGGCGGTTCAAGCGTGAATGTAAAAGGGTTTTTGCAACGCCTCCATGATCAAATATTTGTCAGTGGCGCATCAGGGAATGCTACCGGCAGAAACATTCACCAGAAGTCCTTAGAAGAGGCCATCAGGATGTGTAATGCCATTTATGCTATCACTGTCAATGGGGTTAATGTGGAAGAAGCCTGGAAGGTGTATAATTCGAAGTGATGAAACACAAAAGAGATTCTTTTAATACCCATTCGGAATGAGGAAGACCATGAAAGAATTTCGTAGAAGGCAAAACAGCGATAGATGGCATTGGAGCGAAAGCTGCTCCAATTAAGAGGGCACAGGGAGTAAGATTGTGAAGGAAGCAATGTTTTATGAAGCGACGTCTGAAAACAGGGTGCGCTGCAATTTGTGCAGCCATCGCTGCAAGATCCATGAAGGCAAAAGGGGTATTTGCGGTGTCAGAGAAAACCGAAACGGGGTCCTTTATAGCCTTGTATATGGCAAAATTATTGCGGAACATGTCGATCCCATTGAGAAAAAACCCCTGTTTCATTTCCTGCCGGGGTCAAGGGCGTTTTCCGTTGGAACGGTGGGTTGCAATTTCCATTGTAAGCACTGTCAGAATTCTGATATTTCTCAATACCCACATGAACATGAGGGTAGAATCATAGGCCAGGATCGTACACCCGAACAGATTGTCGCATCTGCAAAAGCGGCTGGGTGTGAAACGATCGCTTACACGTACACCGAACCAACCATATTTTACGAATTTGCTTACGATACTGCTATCTTAGCCCAAAAAGAAGGGATAAAAAACCTATTTGTAAGTAATGGTTATATGACCCCTGAATCGGCCCGTCAAATTGGGCCGTATTTGGACGCAATCAACATCGACTTGAAGGCATTCACTGATAAATTTTATAAGGAGGTCTGCGGAGGGCGCCTGAAACCGGTGTTGGAGACGATCCGACTGATGAAAGCGCTTGGTGTATGGGTGGAAGTGACAACACTCATTATTCCCGGTCTAAATGATGGAGATCAGGAAATGCGTGACATGGGCAGTTTCGTGAAAGGCATCGGCTCTGACATCCCGTGGCATGTAACGCAGTTTTACCCAACATACAAAATAGTGGACAAACCCCGCACACCGGTAGAGACTCTCCGGAGGGCCCGTGAAATCGGCATAGAAGAGGGTTTGCGATATGTATACGAGGGCAACGTGCTCGGAGAAGGGGGAGAAAACACCTACTGCCATGCCTGTGGGGCCCTGCTCATTGAGCGTCATGGATTGGAACTACTGGGAAATCGTTTGCAGGATGGAAAATGTCCCGAGTGCGGAATAAGAATTGATGGCGTTGGCATGTAAATGCCAGCCAAAGTTAAAGGCAGCACCTTTTGCTCAATGAAACCCAAATACAATAAAAATGGCTCTTAAAGCCCATTTCATTTTGAAAGACAAAGACATCTTGATCCTTCTTGGGTCGAACGAAGCCTTAGACCGATTGAAGGCGAAAAAATGAACCCGGCATCTGAAATCAGACCCTGACCTTTCTGGATATCCTTTATATCCCACCACATCTTCCGATACCGCATAAAACCTGCAATTAGAGCGGATTCGGATCAGCTAAGAAGACCCTACCAACGGTTTTCACGATGCTTAAATCATGTCCTTTCAAATCGTTTACAACATTGAGTCATGTCTACTTTGGGATATGATTGACTTTAGGCTTTCTGATTTCGAGATTTTGCGAAAAGTGCTTTTTCAATTTTTCAACATTTTGATGCATAGCAAAAAATCCCACAACAGTCGAGCAACCCTAACTATATGTCTTGATAAGCGTTATCATGGCATGTATGGGTGGCACACTTTATGCTGCCATGAAATGCAGGCCGGGGTAGTGGCTGCGGTGTATGCATGGAGACTTGGGAAGTGCTGTGACTGAACTCAAAACCGGCGAACTTTTATTGGATCTGGCGCTGCTCTTTGCTTTGACCTACCTGCTGGCGGCGTTATTGGAACGCAGGCGCATCCCCGGAATTCTTGCCGCGCTCTTTGTCGCCATGGCGGTGCATTCCACGCCGCTCGGTGTACGTTTGCTCTCCCCTGAATTCCACGTCCCGCTTTCGTTCCTGGCCGAACTCGGCGTGTTGTTCCTGTTGTTTTTCATCGGTCTGCAGGTATGGGCAGTCTATGTGCCGTTCCTGCAAAAAGCCCTGCACACAGCGCCGCTGGGTTTGGCCGACTGGGGTTTGATCTTTATGGTTGCGCTGCCTATTTTTGTTATGGCTGAGGCATATAAATGGTTGCGCCGGCGACGTACGCGGCGTAATACCGTGGCATTGAAAAGAAGGAGCACATAAATGAATCACAGCAACTGGAGTGGTCGAGCATTTACTTCATTATCTTCACTGGCGAGCTTCATCTTACTATTGCTCACTGGAATCGTCTTATACATAGAGCCTCACGGTCGGGTAGCTTACTGGATCAAATGGGACGTTTTAGGCTTACAAAAGGACCAGTGGGGCAACATACACATTCTATCCGGCCTTTTGTTCCTTGTAGCCAGTGGATTCCATCTTTATTATAATTGGAAACCTCTGATTAAGTACCTGGGCGGCAAGATTGAAGCCACGTTACGCTATAAGCGCGAACTGGTAATCAGCTGTTTGATATTTCTCTGGATCGTGGCCAGTGGTTCCTGGTCCCTACCGCCACTAATCTACGTGACTGACTTATGTGAGACCATAAAAAATTCTTGGGTCACTTCTCCTGAATTGGAACCGCCTTTCGGCCACGCTGAACGGGTTAGTCTCAAGACCTTTTGCAAAAAACAACAGATTCCTCCGGACCAGGCGATGGTAGAACTCAGGAAAGCCGGTTTCAAATTCAACAGTCCCGATAAAACCCTTGAGGAAATTGCCGACAGTAAGGGTACTTCGGGCATGGGAGTCTATGAAGTGATCCAGAAACTGGAGCCAAAACCTGTGACAATGAAGCCGGGGGCCGCCTGGACATCCGCAAATATTGAGGAAACTTTTGCTGATACCGGTGTTGGCAGAAAGAGCATCGGTCAGATAATCAAAGAGCACGAACTTGACCATAAAACGGTCCACCAACGGCTAAAAGAGAGGGGGATTATGGCAAAGGACAACGACAAGATCAAGGAATCAGCCGACAGGTATGAGGTTACCCCCATCAAGATATTGACCATCATTCTGGTAGATAAGATTTAGTTTTCCTCATTAATCCGCTGACTAAAGAGAATGGATTCCCCTCCATCAGTCGAATTGACAAACCTCTTCTGGGGGCACTCCTGCCGATTTCAGCAGGTGACCTGGGTTCCTATTTCTATCGGGATCATTTGCGGAGCATTCCTTGATGTCAAGCTTTTGAGAAAAGAGCTTTCGCAATTTTTCTAAATCGGGCTTCATGACAGAATCATATTTAGACACCGTAAAACCTAACATACTGATTTTATCTAATATATCCGGAATCCAATCCGATGGCACGCTTTATGCCTTTGTTTAGTATTAAACAAGAGTGAACACCATGGTTAATCAATGTTTTCTCGTTACTTGAAAGGAGTAAAAAAATGGATGCAATAGCCCAGTCTTTTTGCGCTGCGGAACCGGAACATTCGGGATCAACCACCATTGAGACCACCTTGTATGAACTTATTGAAGCGATTAATGAGCAAGTACCGCCTGGAGAAGATCGGCTGGTTGTTGAGGCAGTGTTAGACTTGATTGACACCGGGCAGATCAAGTTCCCGGGTTCAATGAGAGAATCTGTTTCGTGTCTTTCCCTTAACTGATAACCCTCTGTAATGACCATGAAACCATTATAAGAAAGGAAACCTGTCACAAAGTCTTGAGACATGAACCAATCGAGATGTTCTCGTTAAACCAACACTAAAGGAGGAGACTAAAATGCCAAGAGGAGACGGAACAGGACCGAGAGGTCAAGGAGCTAGAACAGGTAGAGGAATGAGAGGCCAAGGCGGTGGTGGTCGGAGCCAGGGAGGCGGTTTTGCGGCAGGCCCGGGCGGTCATTGCGTCTGCCCCAACTGTGGTGAAAGAGCAGCCCATCAATTGGGGACCCCCTGTTACGATCAACAATGCTCCAAGTGCGGAACGGCCATGGTTCGGGAATAGGACCTGTTTTCCGGTATTATTATCACTTTACCAAAAAAGGAGGTTAGTGGTCATGTACCATGTGAAAGTTGACGAGGAAAAGCGTGTTGACTGTGGCGAGTGCGTGGAGATCTCCGATCAATGCGGCGGAATGCCTCGGCAAGGAGGTAACATATGAAAACGATCAAGAAGATCATTGCGGCCATCGATCTTTCAGATTCATTAGAATTGCCATGCTACAAACAGCGATGCCCGAAGTTTGGAACTACCATTTCATTGGTGATTATTGAGTAGGGGAGAAGCGTTATGAGAGTTGCGATACCTGTTCAGAAACGGCGACTTGCAACAAATTTTAAAGACTTCGAACAAGTCATCCTGTTAGATACGGAAAAGCAGAAAATCCAACAAAGGAAACGCTTGGCATGTCCAAACATCCGGCCTTGTATGCTTCCGCTCTGGTTTCGGGAACATAATGTCGATCTGCTTATTGTGGGAAATATGGACGAAATTGCCATAGGTTTATTTCAAAAAGCTGGGATTAAGGTCGTTACAGGAGCGCCGCATCTTTTCCCTAAGGAACTGACTGAGAAATATCTCTCCGATTTCTAAATTCAAGATGGTTGCCCCCTGATTTAGAAGCTCTTCGAAAACAAAATTTGAAACTTTTCAACATTTGAAAGCCCAAACTCCATCAGAGAGACGGTTCCATGGTAAATGTATCCGTTTTATAGGAATAATATGTGCTGCCGCGAATGGCATGGATTATGCTGATTAGAGTAACAACAAACGCAGTGTGAAAGGCAAAACCATTGAAGTCATTAAACCAAAATTAAAAGGAGGAAACCATGACAACACCGAAACATTGCCCCGGCTTCGAGAAATTCAGAGAACTAGAGTCTTTTGTTTGCACCTGTCCGGAATGCGGGAAGGAAAATGAGATTTTTTCGGATGAATTTGACAGACAGCGCTTTTGCTCGAAATGCGGGAAACAGATCGATTTTACGAAATGCACCCTCGAGGCCAAGGGTGATAGTTTGGCCGCCAGATAAATTTCATTCACTGGAAAAGGGAATATGCGGATGATGTTACCATGAATTTTCAAATACGGAAGCCTGACAAAAAGATGTAGGGAAAGGGAGGTGAACGAAATGAAAATAGCGGTAAGTTCATGCGAAATATTCCTGGATTCACCCATTGAACCCCGCTTCGGTCGGTGTGATTATTTTGTAATTGTCGATACAACCGATATGAGCTTTGAAGTATTTGACAATGACAGTGTAGCGTTGACCCAAGGGGCGGGTGTTCAATCGGCACAATTTGTAGTCTCCAAAGGGGCTCAAGTGATCATTACCGGGAACATTGGACCGAATTCAATACGTGCCCTTTCCGCAGCCGGCGTCGAGGTGATGCTCTGCCAAACGGGATCCATTAAAGATGCCATTTTTAAATACCAAAAAGGCCTGCTTAAAAGCGTAAACGGCGCCAATGTACGTGCTAAGCCCCACATTATTTGAACCTGAAAGTCCCGAACTATGCGTTTCTGCAGTCCCTGCCGGAAGCGTTGGAGCGACCGGCAGGAAAAGTTCTACGGGTTGATCTTATCTTCGAGGAATTCCACAGCCTCGACAAAAGAAGCTTTTGCAGCGACCATGACCATGTCAATGGGATTGAAATTCTGTTTGCAGTCGAAACATCTGGCGAGGTTGGTTTTGGGGTTTACGGCGGTGTGGAATCTTCCACACAATGGACATCGAAATCGAAACAGATTGTGAGTGCTTCTGGTTTCCATGTTCAGGAAAGACGCGATGACCATGTCAATGGGGACCTTATTCCTGAGCATTCTGAGAAAATCAGATGGGAAGTAGCCTTTTGTCATGATGAGACCTCCTATGGCAGTTGAAACTGGGCCATAATGCTGTTGACCAGAGCATCGTTGATTTTCTGTATGGCCTGGGAGACTGCAGCGAGCAG